>Ga0209400_1001777_pt1 | contig 16909 bp, 19 predicted proteins | sample M_130807_EF_Meta_FD_187313 | JGI IMG/M metagenome (GOLD analysis project Ga0209400, IMG submission 187313) | Freshwater microbial communities from Lake Montjoie, Canada to study carbon cycling - M_130807_EF_MetaG (SPAdes) (version 2) | ecosystem: Environmental > Aquatic > Freshwater > Lake... | reverse complement strand
AGAGCGGCACCACCAGCACCAGGACAAGCCCGAGCATCGCCGCCGGCAACGCCAGTGCGCGATACTCCGACACGAACGCCAGCGAACGGTCAAGCAGCCTGTCCACGCAAGTCCTTTCCGCGGGCAGCAAGGCCCGTCGCCGTGCGGCGCGCCGCGGCCATGCGCCGCGACTTCGCCTCCGGATCACCATCAGCACGGCGCCGCTCCTCGCGCGCCTCCGCATCGCTCATGCGCGTCGATCGCTCCCACCGCCAACGGGCAATGGCCACGTCGGCAAGCGCGAACACGATGCCCGCACCGAGCGCCGCAAGCACCGCGTCCAGCGTGATGCGTCCGGCCGATTCCACTGCGCGGTCGATCGGCATCGCCGGAAGCTGCGCCACGCGGGGCCACTGCACGGCGATGGACCATGCGCCTGCGCCCATCAGCACCACGGCCCATGCCATCCGTGCCACGCCGCCACCCGCCGCGCCAAGCTCCGGCATGCGCACGCGCCACGTGCCGCCGATCGACGAGCGGATGCGGAAGCCCGTCTGGAGCAGCGCACCCGCCATGGCGCCCGCGCATCCGCCCGCGAGCGCGGGCCACGCCACCGCGGCAACCTGCAGCATGAGCAAACGCACCGAGCCCGCGCCATCGACCGCCGCCACCGAGGCCGACGCCGAGATCCCGTCCCGCACCGTCACCAGGAGCTGCGCGGGGACGCCCGCCATCCACGCGCCGAGTGCGCCCCCCACGAGCGCACCCACCGCGATCGGCGCACGACGCACCGGCATGCCGTGCTCGGCGCGGATGCGCTCGAGCCGACGCTCGCCGGACTGGTTCTGCCGTTCCTCGCTCATGCCGCACCGCCCTTCATGGCCGCGTGCATGGAATCAAGCATGTCCGCCACGGCGCCGTTCATGGCCGACTGCATCGCCGCCGCACCGGCAAGGAGCGCGAGCAGCGCCACCGCAAATCGCACCGGGAATCCGAACGCGAGCGGCGACACACCCGGCACGCTCCGCGCGATGAAGCCGGAGACCATGGCCTCCGCCACCAGCACTGCCGTGACGGGGAGCGCCACGCGGAACGCCAGCTCGCTGGCGGCCACCGCCGCACCTGTCACCGTACCCACGATGCCGATGCCCGGGCTCCACGCACCGAGCGCCACGTAATCGAAGCTGCGCAGCGCGGAGAGCGCCACCGCATCAAGCCCACCGGCCCACACGAAGCATGCCGCACCGAGGAGCGCAAGCAACTGCTCGAGCGCGTCGCCGCCATCCTCCTCGCCGGTGGATGCGTCGTAGAGCTGCCCGAAACCAAGACCGGCCTGCATGCCCGCAAGCGCGCCCGCGGTGCGGAACGCCGCCACCGGCAGCATGGCCAGGACGCCGATCACCGAGCCGAGCGCAAATTCCACCACCGCGGCAGGCAGCAATCGCCACGGCTCCTCGAGCGCCGCAGCCGGCAGCCCCGAGGCGCCGATGGCAGGCAGCGCGGCCGCCGCGATCACCGCCGCAATCGCCACGCGCATGCGCGCCGGCACGGCGGAGGCCGCCACCACGGGCGCGAACGTTGCCACGCCAGCCACGCGGCAGGTGGCAAGCGCAAGCGGCGCCAGCGTGGAGAGCGAGTCCATCACGCGCCCCCCGTGAACATGGCCTGCGCAAACGTCACCAGCTTGGAGACCATCCAACCCGCCAGGAGGAGAAGCGCCAGCCCGCACGCCAGGAGCTTCGGCACCACCGAGACCGCCTGGTCCTGCACCTGCGTTGCCGCCTGCACCAGCGCGGTCACCAGGCCAACCACCAGCGCCACCACCAGGATGGGCGTTGCCACCACCAGTGCGGTGAGGAGCGCGGTCTGCACAAGATCGATGGGTGCGGCGCCCATGTCAGGTCACCGCCGCCACGCCTGCCAGGAGCGAACCCGCCACCAGGGTCCATCCATCGGCAAGCACGAAGAGGAGAAGCTTGAACGGCATGGACACCATCGACGGCGGCACCATGAACATCCCGAGGCTCACCAGGATGCCGGCCACCACCAGGTCCACCACCACGAACGGCAGGAAGATCCGGAACCCGATCAGGAACGCGGTCTTCAGTTCGCTCAGCACGAAGGCCGGCACCAGCGTCGCCATGTCCACGTCCGCACGCGTGAGGCGCGAGGTGTCGCTGACGTCCACGCCGCGGTGCTCGAGCAGCATGTAGACGGTGTTCCAGTTGCCGCATGCATCGATCTGCGCAAACATGAAGTCGCGCAGCGGCTGGCGCGTGGCGCCCCACGCTTCCTCCGGGCTCTTGGTGGTGCCGTCCATGTACGGCTTCACGCCCGCCTCCCACGCGCGCTCGAAGGTCGGCGCCATGGCGGCCACGGTGATGAGGAGCGACAGGCCCACGATCACCTGCGTCGGCGGCATGGCCTGCGCACCCACGGCCTGGCGCAGGAGGCCAAGCACCACCACCACGCGAGTGAAGCACGTGCAGAGCATCAGGATGGCCGGCGCCAGCGAAAGCACCGTCAGCAGCACCAGGAGGTCCACGGCGCCCTTGAATCCCACACCCGCAGGCAGCGCATTGGCCGCACCCGCCATGATCGAGACGGGATCGATGCCGTTGTCGGCGGCAGCCAGCATGGAGCCGCTCATGAGGCCGCGTCCTTCCGTCGAAGGTCAACGGTGCGCTCGCTGCCGGCAGCGGGCGCATCACCGCGCGCCTGTGCCAACGCCGCAGCCACCTCCGCCGGATCGGTCAACTCCGAAAGCGTTCGCAATCCGTCGCGCGTCTGCTGCACGCAGAGGAGACGCGGCCCGAAGCGCGCCACCAGCACGTGCTGCCCGCGCCCCACCGGCTGCCGCGCGATCACTTCGAACGACCCGCCCTGCACGCGTGCAGCAAGTCCGGTGCGACGCAGCCACCACTTGGCGCCGAAGGCAAGCCCCACCACCACGGCCAACGCGCCCGCCACGCGCACCGCCTCGCCGATGCCGCCGGATGCACTCGACGCCGTCGGCGCCGAACCAAGCGGCTGGCGTTCGGATGCGGACGGCTGCGTCGCCTGCGGCTCCACCGGCATCGCGATTGCCGCGCGCGCACACCACGCAACGATCAACGTCGCCACGGCGGCAATGACACGCGCACGCACCGCTCGGCGGCGCGCTGCGACCTTGGCAAGGAAGATGCGATCAGGAATTCCGAGTGTGGCCATCCATGGCTCCACCCCTGCTATCGGCCCCCGATCGGCAATTCCTGCAGATTGTGCGCAGGAACTGCGGGTCAGGCCGGTCGCATGTCAACCAGCTGGAGGGCGCCCGGGCGGAGCTCCACCCGGAACTCCCCTGCCGGACCGCCGGGAAGCGGATCCCCGTCCGCCTGCACATGGGCCGGGGTTTCCAGGCGAACGTGCCAGGCTGACGCCCGCTCGGCCGGGCACTGGCGCAGCGGTCCGCGGGTCAGGAGGAGACGGACCGCCCAGCAGAGGATGTCAAACCAACCCCGGGCCGGCAGCACCACCAAGTCCAGCAGCCCGTCCGCCGGGTCCGCCAACCGGGCCGGGTTGATCCCCAGCGCATACCGGCGGGCATTGGCAATCACCAGCTGGCCGGCCGAATCCATGACGACCCCCTCGGCCGCCTCTGCGTGGAATCGCGGCGGAGCCCACCCGCGCAGGATCGACAGGATCGGCCGCAGATACGAGAGATGCGCGATCGGCCCACGCCGCGTCTCGGCCAGGAGCGCCACCACATCTGCATCGAACCCCACCGACGCCATGATCAGGAACGCGTGGTCAGCCAGTCCCGGGCGCTGCACGATGCCCAGGTCCACCGCCCGGCTGCGCCCCTCGGCAATGCCCCGGGCAAGCGCCTTGGCAGAACACCGGAACCCGAACTCCCGCGCCGCCAGGTTCTCCGTCCCCGTCGGCACGATCGCAAGCGGCACCGGCCGCCCCGCCAGCCGCGCTGCCATGGAACGCACGGTTCCATCGCCGCCCACCACCACCACGGCGCGCGCACCCAGGCAGCTGGCTTCGAAGTCCTCGGGCGCGGCATCGAGCGGAATCCGCACCGGCACCATGCCGCGGGCCGCAAGGGCCACGCAGATGCGGTCGGCCGCAATCAGCGACTTTCCGCGTCCAGACGAGGGATTCGCAATCACTGCCACGCGCATCGGACGCAAGCGTACGGGGACAGCGGAGGTCCGGAAACGACTACCATCCGGCCATGCGTTCGCTTGCCTGCGTCGCCGCCATTCTTGCATCCGCGCTCACCGCGGGGGCGTTGGCACAGCAGGAGTTCAAGCTCGACGAGAACGACCGCTGGAAACAAATGGATGCGCCGGAACCGGGCACGCCCGCATCCGTCCTCCAGATGGCCAAGCTGGCCCTTGCCAAGGGCGAGCCCAAGCGCACGCTGGCGCTGATGGACGCGTGGCTCGAGCGCTTCCCCACCGACCCGCTCCGCCCCGAGGCGCTGCTGGCACGCGCAGACTCCAAGCTTGCGCTGCAGGAGGAGTACGACGCGCTCTTCGACCTGGAAGAGGTTGCCCGCCGGTATGCGTACAGCGCGGCCTTCATCCCGGCGCTCGAGCGCGAGTTCGAGATCTCGCGCATGTACGCGGCCGGCCTCAAGCGGAAGTTCTGGGGCACGTTCCGCTGGGTGAACACCGATGACGATGCGCAGGAAATCCTGATCCGCATCCAGGAGCGCCTCCCCGGCAGCGCGCTGGCGGAGAAGGCGGGCATGGCGCTTGCCGACTTCTACTACGACCGCCGCGACATGTCCCTGGCGGCGGACGCGTACGACCTCTTCGTGCAGAACTACCCGCGCTCCACGCAGGCCGACAAGGCGCGCCTGCGCCTGATCGCCTCGCACTGCTCGGGCTACCGCGGCCCGGAGTTCGACGACAAGGGACTGCAGGAAGCCTCCAGCAAGCTGCGCGCGCTGCAGGCCACCGAGCCACAGCTTGCCAAGCAGATCGGTGCCGAAGCGATCCTGCTGCGCATCTACGAAAGCGAAGCCGACAAGCGCCTGACCACCGCCAACTGGTACTGGCAGATCGGCGACCCCATCAGCGCCGAACGCGAGATCCGCGCGCTGGTCAAGAAGTATCCACGCTCGGTGGCCGCCATCCAGGCGCTCCGCGCCGTGGACCAGGTGCTGGAGAAGCTTCCGCAATCCATCCGCAAGACCGCGCCGGACTACGCCGCGATCCGCGTGCAGCTCCTGCAGGGCGCACGCGCCGCCGCCACCGCGGGGCCGGGCGAAGAGACGAAGTCCGAGGGCGAGGTCAAGATGGACGAGTCGGTCACGGTGACGCCGGAAGGCGCGCCGGCAGCGGCGCCGGAAACGGCAGCGACGCCGGCGTCGGCACCTGCAACTGCACCGACTCCCACGCCGGCTCCCGCACCAGCCCCAGCTCCCGCGCCTGCACCCACCGCCCCATGAACGCCTCCTTGCGTCTCTTCGTCGTTTCGCTCGCCGCATGCGCCGCGCTCATCGCCAGTTGCGATTCCACGCCCACGGCCGGCGAGGGCGACGGCTACTCGATGCGCAGCCGGTTCCCGAAGCAGTACCGCTCGGTGGCCGTCAACCTCTTCAACAACGAGACGCTCGACCGACCGCTCAACGGCGAACTCACCGAGGCGATCATCAAGGAAGTGCAGGCGGTCACGCCGTACTCCATCTCCTCGGACGCGCGCGCCGACACCCTGCTCCGCGGCACCGTCCGCAAGCGACAGCTGCGCGAACTCTCCAAGAGCCGCGGCACCGGCCTGAGCGAGGAAGTCCTCTACGAAGTCACCATCGACTGGGAATGGGTCGACCAGCGGACCGGCAAGGTCATCGTCGCCCGCAACGGCTTCAAGGCCAGCGCCCTGTTCGTTCCCAGCCGCCCCTCCGCCGAGCCGACCGAGATCGGCCGCATCGCGGTGGTGCAGAACCTGGCCACCGATGTGGTGGCAAACCTGCAGGGAAACTGGTGAAGCACCCCGTTCCGGCCGATCCGGCATACCGTTCAGGCAACTCCATGCAACATGACGCCCCCCGACTCCCCGATCTGACCGCCGTCCACTTCGCCGACGAGGCCCCCCGCGGCGGCGACAAGCGGCCCGAGGGCCGTGGCGGCCCGCAGATCCCCGCCCCCAAGCGCGGCGGCGGCGTCCTCACGTGGGTGATGCTGGCGGCGCTCGGTGCGCTCATCTACATGGTGCTCACCTCGAGCGCCACGCCGGGCATGAAGATCTCGTGGCCGCAGCTGATGACCTATGCCAAGGAAAGCAAGATCGTCGGCAAGGTCGAGATCAACGACAGCCAGGTGATCGCCAAGCTGAAGCCCGGCAGCATTCCCGGCGTTGCCGACGATGCGAAGAATGCCACCACGGTCACCGTGCTGCTGGATCCGCGCGCGATGGACACCATCTACGCCGAACTCCGCAAGGAAGGCATCGACTACGACGTCAACGTCGGCAGCTCGGTGGTGGGCCAGATCTTCATCACGATCATCGGGCCGCTCCTCCTCTTCGGAGGACTGATCTTCTTCCTGTCGCGCTCCATGCGCGGCGCAGGCGGCGGACCGGGCGGCATGCTCGGCAGCTTCGGCAAGAGCCGCCACCGCGTGCAGACCAAGGAGAGCGTGAACGTCACGTTCTCCGACGTCGCCGGCATCGACGAGGCCAAGGAAGAGGTGACGGAGCTCGTCGAGTTCCTCAAGAATCCCAAGCGCTTCCAGAAGCTCGGCGGGCGCATCCCGCGCGGCGTGCTGCTCGAGGGCCCGCCCGGATGCGGCAAGACGCTCCTCGCCAAGGCCATCGCGGGCGAGGCGGACGTGCCGTTCTTCTCGATCTCCGGCTCGGACTTCGTGGAGATGTTCGTGGGCGTCGGCGCCAGCCGCGTGCGCGACCTCTTCAAGCAGGCGAAGGAGAATTCGCCGTGCATCATCTTCCTGGACGAGATCGACGCTGTCGGCCGACGCCGCGGCGGCGGCTTCTCGAGCGGCGGCCACGACGAGCGCGAGCAGACCCTCAACGCCATCCTGGTGGAGATGGACGGCTTCGAGGCCAGCGACCAGGTGATCGTCATCGCCGCCACCAACCGCGCGGACGTGCTGGACCCGGCGCTCACCCGCCCCGGCCGCTTCGACCGCGTGGTGGGCGTCAGCCTGCCCGACGTGGCGGGCCGCCGGCAGATCCTCGGCGTGCACTGCAAGAAGATCAAGATGGCACCGGACGTCGACATGGAGAAGCTGGCCCGCGCCACTCCCATGTTCAGCGGCGCCGACCTGGCCGCGCTCATCAACGAGGCCGCCATCATCGCCACCATGGCCGACAAGGACCTGGTGGAGATGGCCGACCTGGAGGAAGCGCGCGACAAGGTGCGCTGGGGCCGCGCCAAGAAGAGCCGCAAGATCGAGGAGCAGGAGCGCGTCGCCACCGCGTACCACGAGGCCGGCCACGCCGTGGTGCAGATGCTGCTGCCCGACGCCGACCCGCTCCACAAGGTGACCATCATCCCGCGCGGCAACGCCATGGGCGTGACCTTCAGCCTGCCCGAGAAGGATCGCTACGGCTACGGCCGCAAGTACTGCGAGGCCACCATGCGCGTCCTGTGCGCGGGCCGCATCGCGGAAGCGAAGAAGACCGGCGACATCTCCAGCGGCGCCGGCATGGACATCCGCATGGTCACGCGCCTCGCCCGTGCGATGGTGCTCGAATGGGGCATGAGCGAGCGACTGGGCTTCGTCAACTACAAGGGCGAGGACACCCGCGAGACGTTCATCCCGGAAAAGGACTATTCCCCGGACACCGCGCAGCTCATCGACGAGGAAGTCCGCCACATGGCGGACGGCGCATTCTCGGACGCCGCACGCATGGTGGACCAGCACTGGACCGCCGTGGCCGGCGTGGCGGAGGCGCTCCTGAAGTACGAGACGCTCTCCCGCGACGACGTGGACCGCATCATGCGCGGCGAGTCGATGGCCAAGCCCACGGTTGCCGACCTGCTGGGCGCGGAGATGTCGAAGCCCAAGCTCGCGCTGCCGGCCACGAAGCCCGACGAAGGCGCCGCCCCCGGCGCGATCCCGAGCCCGGCGTGAACCCCTCAATAGGTACCCGGTTACGCATGCACCATTTGGAACAAGTGGCGCACACGTAATCGGGTGCCTATCTACTCCTCGGCCTCGCCAAGCGTTCGCTTGCGGCGCAGGATGTGGTGGTAGTGCTGCGCGAAGCGGTGCGCCTCGTCGCGGATCGCCTGGCAGAGACGGAGCCCCGCGTTGTTGCGCGCCAGACGGATCGGCTCGCTCTCGCGCTGGACGTAGATGAGCTCCTCCTTCTTGGCCAGGCTGATGACCATCGGCGGCCTCACGTCGAGCGAATCGAAGGCCTCGAGCGCCGCGTGCAGCTGGCCGAGGCCGCCGTCGATCAGGATGACGTCGGGGAAGAGCCCGTCGCCGCTCCCCGGCTCGCGGTAGCGGCGGCTCACCACCTCGCGAATCGACCGGTAATCGTCGTTGTCCGCGGTCTCGATGCGGAACCGACGGTACGCGTCCTTGAACGGCTTGCCGTCGATGAAGCAGACCTTGCTGCCCACCGTCTCGCCGCCACCGAGGTGCGCGATGTCGATCGCCTCCATGCAGCGGATCGGTCGGTCGAGCCCCAGCGTGCGCTGCAGGCTGCGGGTGCCGACCGTCGGGTCGCCGGCGAACACCGTCAGCTCCGGCTGCCAGTCGTACTCGTCGCCGCTGCGCGTCTCGCGGTCGTCCAGCTTGGAAAGCGCGTGGATCTGGTCACGCAGCACCGCCGCATCCTCGAAGCGCCGTTCCGCCGCGGCCTTCTCCATCTCCGACTGCAGCTCGCGCGTCATGGCGCTGCGCTTGGAGCCGAGGAAACGCAGGAACCGGTCCACGTCGCGTCGGTAGCGCTCCTTGCCCACGCGGTTCGCGCACGGCGCGGTGCACTGGCCGATGGAGTGCAGCAGGCACGGCCGGAAGCGGCGGTTGGCCGGATCGTCCGCCTTGATGTCGAGCTCGCAGGTGCGGTACTGGAACACGCGCTGCATGAGCGTGACGGCGCTGCGCAATGCATGGACGCTGGTGAACGGTCCGAAGATGCGCGCACCCGTGAATCGCTCGTCGGCAGGGTTGCGGGTCACGTAGACGCCGGGGAACTCCTCGCGCACCGTCACCGCCAGGTACGGGAACGTCTTGTCGTCGCGGAGCAGCTCGTTGAACCGCGGCTTGATGTCCTTGACCAGCCGGCTCTCCAGGAGGAGCGCCTCCCACTCGGCCTCGCACTCCAGGAACTCGAAGTCCGCCACCACGTCGAGCATCGGCTGCTTGCGCGCCCCCAGGTCTGCGCTGGGCACGAAGTAGCTCGAGACCCGGTCCGGCAGGCAGGACGCCTTCCCCACGTACAGCACCGCCCCCGACGCGTCCTTCATCAGGTACACGCCGGGAACCTTGGGCAGCGCCCGGGCCTTCTCGGAAAGCATCCGGAGGCGGTCTGGCGGGGTTTCCTCGGACATCGACGAAATCCTAGGGGGTTCCGGGCGTTGAGCCTGCGTATACTCCGCCAACGCGCTCATTCGGGCGTCCGGACCGACCACCCCTCTTTCAGGAGATCTCACCATGAAGAAGTTCGCCCTCGTCACCGCCGGCCTCTGCGCCGCCCTCACCCTCGTCGCCTGCAACTCCGCCGAGAAGAAGACCGCCGCCGGCGCCATGGGCGAGAAGTCCGCCTGCTGCTCCGACGACAAGAAGTGCGAAGCCAAGTGCACCGGCGACGCCAAGACCTGCACCAAGACCGACTGCTGCAAGAAGGCCGCTGCCGCCCCCGGCGCAGTGAGCGACAAGAAGGAAGGCTGCTGCTCGCAGACCACCACCAAGACCTCGGCCAAGACCGAGAGCTGCTGCCCGGCCATGAAGGAAGGCGCCACCTGCCCCGTGACCGGCACCACCAAGGACGCGTCCATGGGCGCCGTCAGCGAGAAGAAGGAAGGCTGCTGCAAGTCGCAGTCCTCCTGCACCAAGCAGGGCTGATGCACGCGGGCTGAGGTCCGCACCGATCCAGACAGACCATCCGCGCGCCCGCCTTCCTGGCGGGCGCGTGTGCTTTTGGCAACCACCACCCCCTGCCCGCGCGAGTGCCCCGCCTCCCAGTACCCTCCGCCCCCGATGAGTACCACCCTGCTGCGCGCCGGCCGAGTGATCTGCCCCGAATCCGGCATCGACGCCACGGCCGACGTCCTGATCGCCGAAGGCCGCATCGCCGCCGTCAGCACCACGCGCGGCGAGCTCACCGCCTCCGGCGGCAGCACCATCGACTGCGACGGCCTGCTGGTGACGCCCGGGCTCATCGACCCGCACGTCCACCTGCGCGAGCCGGGCGGCGAGCACAAGGAAACCATCGCCACCGGCGTGGCCGCCGCGGTGGCCGGCGGATTCACCAGCGTCTGCTGCATGCCGAACACCACGCCGTGCCTGGATTCCGCACCGCTGGTGGAATTCGTGCGCCTGCGCGCCCGTGAGGCGGGGCTCTCGCGCGTCTTCGTGGCCGCGGCCGCCACGGTCGGCCGTGCCGGCGAGCAGCTCGCACCCATGGCCTCCATGAAGCACGCCGGCGCCGTGGCCTTCACCGACGACGGCGACGGCATCGCCAGCGCGCAGATGATGCTCCGCGTGCTGCAGATGGCCAAGGTGGTGGGCTGCCCCTTCATGCAGCACTGCCAGGAGGCAACGCTCACCAAGGGCGCCGCCATGAACGCCGGACCGCTCCAGGCGAAGCTCGGCCTCGGCGCATGGCCTGCCATCGCCGAGGAACTGATGCTCGAGCGCGACATCATGCTCAACCGCGCCGTGGGGGCGCGCTACCACGCGCAGCACCTCTCCTCGGGCGGCAGCGCCGAGCTGATCCGCCGCGCCCGCGCTGCCGGCCAGCCCGTGAGCGGCGAGGCCAGCCCGCACCACCTGCTCCTGACAGACGCCGCGTGCGACGGCTACAACACCAACGCCAAGATGAACCCGCCGCTACGCACCGCGGCGGACGTCCAGGCCCTGCGCGCCGCAGTTGCCGACGGCACCATCGACGTCCTGGCCACCGACCATGCACCGCACGCCGATGCCGAGAAGGCGCGCGACTTCGCCAACGCCCCGTTCGGCATCATCGGCCTCGAGCACGCCCTGCCGCTCTACCGCGAGGCGCTCGTCGACAGCGGCGCCATCGGCTGGGCACGGCTGATCGCGCTCATGACCATCCAGCCTGCCAAGCTCCTCGGGATCGACGCCATGGGCCTCGGCACGCTGCGCATCGGCGCACCCGCCGACGTGACGGTCATCGACCCGGAGGCGAAGTGGACCGTGGACCCCGCGGGCCGCTCCAAGAGCCACAACACCCCGTTCGCCGGGCGCGCACTCCGCGGCCACGCCACGCACGTGTTCGTGGACGGCCGCGCGCTCGCCGCGCGCTGAGGCCGGCCGCGCCCCGCCACGAACACCGCATCACGGAAACAGCATCGCCGACCTCCAGGAGATCGGCGATGCGGAATCGGTCATTCGAAATCACGCGCGCTCAGGCCGCGCTCTTCTCGCCCACGTCCTTCGCGATGCCAAGCTGCACCAGGCGCTCGATCGGACGGTGCGGCTTCTTCGCCTCCTCGGCCAGCCGCTTGGCGGCCGCGGTGTTCGGGTAGAGCGGTGCCAGGATCGACTTCACGTTCGCCCAGATGCCGCCGACGCCGGAGAACGTGTAGTCCACGGCGCTCGGCTCGTAGCCGCAGTGCACCATGCAGTTCTGGCACTTCGGGTTGCCGCTCTTGACGCCGTAGTTCGACCACTTGGTCTCGGAGATGAGCTCCTTGAACGTGTCGTAGTACCCCTCCTGCAGGAGGTAGCACGGCTTCTGCCAGCCGAAGATGTTGTAGGCCGGGCTGCCCCACGGGGTGCACTCGAAGTCGCGCTTGCCCATGAGGAACTCGAGGAAGAGCGGGCTCATGTTGAACTTCCAGCGCTTCTTGCGGTTGGAGAGGATCATCTCGAACAGCTCGTTGGTCTTGCGGCGCCCGAGGAAGCTCTGCTGGTCTGGCGCCTTGTCGTAGGCGTAGCCCGGGGACACCATCATTCCCTCCACGCCCAGGTCCATCATCTCGTCGAAGAAGCCGCGCACCGAGGCGGGGTCGGCGCCCTGGAAGAGCGTGGTGTTGGTGGTGACGCGGAAGCCCATCTTGACCGCCAGGCGGATGCCCTCGACGGCCTTCTGGAAGGTGCCCTCGCGGCAGACGGCGAAGTCATGGTGCTCTTCCTGGCCGTCCATGTGGACGCTGAAGCTGAGGTACTTGCTCGGCTTGAACCAGCCAGCCTCGAGCTTCTCCTTCAGGAGGAGTGCGTTGGTGCAGAGGTAGATGTACTTCTTGCGGGCCACCAGCGCCTCGACCAGTTCCTTGATCTCCGGGTGGAGCAGCGGCTCGCCGCCGGGAATGCTCACCATGGGGGCGCCGCACTCGTCGACGGCCTTCATGCACTCCGCCACGCTCAGGTTCTTCTTGAGGATGTGCGGCGGGTACTGGATCTTGCCGCACCCCGCGCAGGACAGGTTGCAGCGGAACAGCGGCTCGAGCATCAGCACCAGGGGATAGTGCTTGTTCCCGCGCAGGCGTTGTCCGAGAACGTACGAGGCAACGGTCCACATCTGGGAAATCGGGACTGCCATGGGGTGTTTCCGGGGTCCTGGTGGGTTGGGCCGGCGGAGGGCCGGCGGCGGAGGGGCAAAAATCTTCTCGGGCGATCCGAACTCGGGCGATCCCGGTCGGGGGCGGGATCGTAGCACGGGCATGACGACCATCGCTGCTCAAGCGATTTCCCTCGAAGACCTGCTGAGCCCCCCCATGGGAGCCGCAGGCACGTTCAACGCCGTGATCGACGGGCTGGACGAGATGACCGGAACGGTCGCTCGCCGGCTCCGTCGCGCGGCAGGGGCCACCGCCCGCGGCGCCGCGGGTACTGCCCGTACCATCCGCGAGAGCGCCTCCGCCGGAAGCGCCACCCTCCCGATGGCCAACGCAGAGCGCTCCGACGAAACCCTGCTGGCTGCCTACCTCGATGGCGATCGCGAAGCGTTCGCCGCCCTGGTGGATCGCTATCGGACGGAACTGCACGGATTCCTTGCACGCTTCCTCGGCTCCTCCGCGGCCGCCGACGACGTGTTCCAGGAGACGTTCCTGCAGGTCCACATGGCGGCAAGCACGTTCGATCGAACGCGCGTGTTCAAGCCGTGGCTCTTCACCATCGCCGCCAACAAGGCGCGTGACTGGCACCGTCGGCAGAAGCGCCGTCGCGCCGCCAGCCTCGACGCCACCATCGGCAACGATGCGGATGGCGCGCGCATGGTGGACCTGCTGCCGTCGGAGGCCGAAGCGCCGCCGGTGATGCTCGAGTCGTCCGAGACGCGCGTCCGCGTCAAGCAGGTGGTGGATGACATGCCCGCGCTGTACCGCGAGGTGCTGCAGCTCAATTATTTCCAGCGGATGAGCTACCAGCAGATCTCGGAAGTCCTGGGCGTTCCGCTCGGGACGGTGAAGAGCAGGCTGCACGCCGCCGTGGCAACGTTCGCCGATGCATGGAAGGCATCGAGCAAGCCCGCCGCACGACGCGGCGCCGGATCAGGGAAGGAGTCCACCGCATGAAAAACCCACTGGACGCCCCGTCGGAGCTCCCGACGGGACCATCACTTACCGACGCAGACATGCGCGTGCTCGACTTCCTTGCCGAGCACGGCTTCGACGCATCCAGGATCGAACTGCTGCCCGAGGCCGACCGGCCGCGGGCGATGGCGCTGATCAGCCAGATGCAGGTGCTGGACCACTACCCGGCCGAATCCGCCGAGGACACATTGGTCGATGCCACCATGGCCCGCATCGACCGCTGGGAAGCGGCACGCGCGGAGTCCATGCAGATCCAGCGCGGCGGCTTCGCCAGGTTCCGGCTTTCCGATTTCGTGAGCATCGCGGCGCTCATCCTGGTGGGCATCGGCGTGCTCCTGCCGGTGGCAGCGCGCGTGCGCGAGCAGAGCCTCAGCACGTTGTGCGGCAACAACATGCGCTCGCTCTACGGTGCGTTCGGTGCCTATGCCGACGCCAACGGCGGCGCCCTGCCCGCAACCGCATCGATCGGCAACTTCTCGTCCCTCTTCTCGCCGAGTCCTTCGATGCAGCCGGCCACGCAGCCCATGGTCGAGGGCTGGGGGCGGCGGCAGGCGATGGGCGTACCCACCGGGCAGACCATCGTGGTGATCCGTACGCCACAGACGACCATCGTCATGACCTCGTCCACCCAGGACTGGTCCAACGTCAACCACGGCGCGCATCTCTCGCGCCTGGTGTCGGAGGGCTACCTCGACGCGGGCGCGCTGCAGTGCCCGTCATGCGCGGCCGGCACTCCGTGCATTGCCTACCGGGTGCCGGCGCGCGGTGAGCGCTTCATGCTCCGCACCCCGGGTCGCACCGTGGTGGCCGCCGACGCCAACCCGCTCGTCGAGGCGCGTCGGCGCGGCATCCTCCTGCCCTCCACGGCGGTCAACTCGCTGAACCACGGCGAGCAGGGACAGAACATGGTCTTCAGCAATGGCGCCGTGGGATGGCACACCTCGCCCTTCATGACCACCCCCGCCGGCTCGATGGACAACATCTGGCTGCCCCGGGATTCCTCGGGCCGCGAGCAGCGGGACATGAGCAGCTGGCCGAGCGCCAGCACCGACAACTTCCTGACCCAGTGACCGAATAACGGCATCCGGACCGCCAAAGGGGATTGTCGGCAACGGGGGATTCCGCTATCGTTCGCGATTCTCCGCCGAGCGATCGCCCGGCGCCACACAGGAACGAACATGCCGAAGCAAAAGTCCCATCGCGGTCTGCTCAAGCGCATCAAGCTCACCAAGTCGGGCAAGGTGCGTTTCAAGGCCCCCAACAGCCGCCACATCAAGAGCAACAAGACCGGCACCCAGGTGCAGTCCTACCGGAAGTCGCGCTACGCGCGCTCCGGCGACCTCCGCTACCTGAAGAAGCTCCTCAACCGCGGCCTGCGCTCGGAAGAGCAGCATGTCGCCGACGACAAGGCGCGCGCCAAGGCCGCTGCCGAGACGTCGAAGTAACCCTGCCTTCACCCGCGCCGCCGCGACGTGCGGCGGCGCTTCACATCCGCATCGTCCGTCGGGACCAAAGCGCCGAACCACTCGGCCTCCGCCGGACACGACACTGAGGACACCCCATGCCACGTGCACGCAAGGGCGCAGCCCGAACCCAGGCCCGCCGCAAGCTCCTCCGCGAAGCCCGCGGTTACTACGGAACCAAGAGCCGCCTCAAGCAGCAGGCCAAGGTCGCGATCATGCGCGCCCTGCGCAACATGTGGCGCCACCGCCGCCTGCGCCGCCGCAACTACCGCCAGCTGTGGATCACCCGCATCACCGCGGCGTGCCGCATGCGCGGATTCAAGTACAGCCTGCTGATCAACGGCCTGTCGCGCGCCGGCTGCCTGCTGAACCGCAAGATGCTCAGCGAGATCGCCATCCACGATCCGGCCACCTTCGACACCCTCGTGGCCACGGCGCGCACGCACTGCTCCGTGCCGCACGCGGTGAAGGCTGCCTGAGTCGACGGCGGCCACCACAGGTCGCCGAGCAACGCAACCGGCCGTCAAGCAACGCAACAAACGACGAAGCCCCGCATCATGCGGGGCTTCGTTCCTTTTTCCCTTCACTCCGCCCCCGCCGCGGTCACGCGCTGATGCGCGCCGCGGCGATGTTCTGGATGGCCGCCGCGCGCTGGTGTGCCAGCGACGGCGTGCCGGGAATCGCCCCGAGCGCACCGCGGAGCGACGCCGCCTGGGCGTTCTCCTGCCGGATGGACTCGTAGATCTCCTTGCGGTGGACGGCGACGCGCGCCGGGGCATTGACGCCCAGGCGAACCTTGTCGCCACGGATGTCGACGACGACGATTTCCACGTCGTCTCCGATCATGATGGCTTCTTCACAGTGGCGCGAGAGGACGAGCATGGTGGGGCCTTCCGTGGCTGGCATGCATGGCGGCCGATCCGTCGGCTGCCGTGTTCGTGATCCCGCCTGCGAGCAGGCGGTCGTGTTCAGGCAGTCTTCGCCGCGGCGGCGCCGGGGAGGCGGACCAGCTCGTGGCGCGTGCTCCAGGTGCGGTCACTGAGGACCAGCTGGATGCCCGTGCGGGAGGCGGCGTTCATCACGATCGGACCCTGCAGGTTGGCGGTGATGGCGCCGTCGCGGCGGTTGACGATGGCGAAGATGGTGGCATCCTCGGCCTTCTCGAGACCGAGCTCCGTGAGTTCACCGGGGCGGATCGGCACCTGGTATCCCGAGACCCACGCCGTGGGATCGGTCACCACGAAGGCAAGCTCGGGGTCCTCGACGGACTGGAGCCAATAGAAGACGCCGCGATCGTCCGGCTGCAGGAGCGCGAACGTGCGGAAACGTGCGAATCCGAGCAGCCCGTGCGGGAACACGAGCAGGCGGCTGGGATCGATCTCGACTTCTCCGAAGCGACTGGTTCGGACCTTCATGTGGAACTCCGTTCCTGGGGTGATGCGGCAATCCGCTGACGGACTCCTGTCCGCCGTGGTGACTTCGAGATATCGGCCACGCCCCCGCGGGAACATGAAAATGGGATACTGACTCCCATGATCCTCCTGGTTGGAATCCTGAATTCGTCCGTGATGGCCAGCGCGCTGCTCGGACTGTTCTGGATGCTGGCCGCGGCGGGGTTCGGGCGGCCGATTCGATTCGTGCTGTTCCCCACCATGGATGCCGGCAGCGCGCGGGCACAAGCCCTGGGCCTGGGGCTTGGCGTGGCCTTCCTGCTGTCGCTCGATTCGCTGCTCGGGTCGATCGGCGCGTTCGGGCCGGGGCTGTCCCGCCGCCTCCT
>Ga0209400_1001775_pt1 | contig 16914 bp, 14 predicted proteins | sample M_130807_EF_Meta_FD_187313 | JGI IMG/M metagenome (GOLD analysis project Ga0209400, IMG submission 187313) | Freshwater microbial communities from Lake Montjoie, Canada to study carbon cycling - M_130807_EF_MetaG (SPAdes) (version 2) | ecosystem: Environmental > Aquatic > Freshwater > Lake... | reverse complement strand
TGACTTAAATGGATTAAATAAAATATTAGAAGCAATGCAATTAAGCATTAGCTAGACTCACTTTCATAACAAGGAATTTTAATAGGATGCGGCTATTATTTACTTTTACATTGCTTTTAATCCTAGGGCTAAATGCTTGGAGTCAAGACAGCACCCAATCGATAAAAAAGGACAGCACCCTTATCATCCGAAAACACATTCCAAGCAAAGCCACTAAACGTTCTGCTTTAATTCCTGGATGGGGACAGGCTTATAACAAACAATACTGGAAAATACCATTAGTTTATGGCGTTATTGCAATCCCTGCAGCTACCTATATTTACAATAACGACATGTACAAAAAAACGAAATTCGCCTACGAAGCAAAATTTAAAGAGGCTGCTGGGGACGCATCGGATGTGGCAAAAATTGATCCGCTACTAAAAAACTTAAGCGCCTCCTCATTGCAGAGTTATCGAAATATTTTTCGTAAGGACAGAGATTACTCTATTATGTGGTTTATAGTAACATGGGGGGTCAATGTTATTGACGCGACCGTATCGGGACATTTAAAGGAATTTGATATCAACAACGATCTAAGTTTTAAGATACAACCTACCTATCAACCACAATTCAAACAGGCGGGTTTAGCGCTTCAGTTTCACTTTAACAACAACCATTCAAGATAAATTTATTGATATGAAAATTGCATTAATAGGCTATGGTAAAATGGGTAAGGCAATTGAATCCATTGCTTTAAGCAAAGGACATGAGATTGTTCTAAAAATAGATATTCAAAATAACCAAGACTTCACCGAAGCTGCATTGCAAAAAGCCGATGTTGCTATTGAATTTACTGGGCCACATAGCGCCTTTGAAAATGTAAAAAAATGTATCGCATGGGGCGTGCCGGTGGTAAGTGGCTCCACAGGATGGCTAGACCAATGGGCCAAGATTAAAGATTTATGTGCAGAAAAAAATGGCACATTAATTTATTCAAGTAACTATAGCATTGGCGTTAATTTGTTTTTTGAATTAAATAAACAATTGGCGCAATTAATGGAATCTTATAATAGCTATGATGTTTCCATGACCGAAGTGCATCATACTGAAAAAAAGGACGCCCCAAGTGGAACGGCTATTTCCCTTGCGGAACAAATTTTAACTAATTTAGGTAGGAAAAATAAATGGGTAAATACTGCTTCTGGAAATTCAAATGAATTGGTCATTAAGTCAGAAAGAATTGATCCAGCCCCTGGCACCCATATAGTCAAATACAGCTCTGAAGTTGATGATATTGAAATTATACATACAGCACACACCCGAATTGGATTTGCCAGTGGCGCCGTTTTGGCCGCTGAATTTGCATTTGAAAAAAAGGGTATCTTTACGATGAAAGATGTTTTAGGGCTTTAACCAACAGCTTAAATTAGTTGTAATAAAAAGCAATTGTAAAAATAATGCTATCTAAGAAAACACAATATGCACTTCAGGCACTCTCCTATATGGCAGGTGAAAAATCAGATGCTCCTATTTTGATTGCAGAAATTGCACAAGAAAAAAACATTCCATTAAAATTTTTAGAAAGTATTTTATTAGAACTGCGCAAAGCCGGTTTTTTAGCAAGTAAGAAGGGAAAAAACGGAGGTTACTTTTTCGCAGTGCCCCCGGAAAATATTAAGTTATCTAGCATATTTAGAATTATTGAAGGCCCCATTGCTTTATTGCCTTGTGTGAGTTTAAATTTTTACGAAAAATGCGCAGACTGTAATGAAAAAAAATGCGGCATCAACAAAGTAATGATTGAAGTGCGCGATAACACTTTAGCTATTTTAGATAAAAGAACAGTTGCTGATTTAAATTATAAAAAAGCAAAGTAATTGTTACTACACCAAATGTATTGCAGGTGTATAAATCAACAAAACATGAAAAAATTATTTTTCATTTTGCTTGTGGGCATGAGCAGCTGTGCAAATGCGCAAAGTTTAGTGGGAGGACAAAATATTTTAAAAACTAATTTATCCAGTGACGCTTTAAATAATTACAACCTAACTTTTGAACGAAGTTTATCTCGTTTTATGTCGGTATCCTTGAGTTATCGTAAAATGAACAAACAAAAACTACCCCTCAAGGAATTAGCAAAACAATTTATTCAAAACCCGGCCATTGATTTTGATAATTTTCAAATAGGAAACTCAGCGATTACAGCAGAAGCCCGTATTTATTTAGGGGTATCTAAAATGTCTGGTCTGTATTTAGCCCCCTATGCAAGAATGGCAACCTTTGACTTAACTGTTCCTTTAGATTATACCTATACACCTGCATCTCCTATTCCTAATGTCACCTTGCCTGCGATACCTATGCATGCACAATTAGATGGTACTATTCGATCAACTAGTTATGGGGTATACACGGGAATGCAATTTCAATTATTAACAAAATTGGTATTGGACCTCTGGATTATTGGAGGCCATTATGGAACTTCTAATGGGAAATTAATTTTTATTGCACCCAATGGCACGCCTGCCTTAGCATTAACAGAATTAAAAAAGACCATTGATCAAACCAAAACCACCCCATTTAATTTAACCACCAGTACCACATCGAATGGCATCGTCACAGATACCGAAGGACCCTGGGCTGGAATTAGGGGCCTTGGTGTCACCATCGGCTTTCGATTTTAATGATACACAAAGACTTTGTCAAAACATATCTACCCTTCTATTAACGATACTGCTACTAGATTGCGTAAATAACTTACCTTTGATTCCACAAAGCAGAATTATATGATGCCTACTTATTTACAAGATTTATTTAAATCTCAAAGCTACGATGCAAACAACTTTTTTTTAATTGCAGGTCCTTGCGTTGTTGAAAACGAAGACATTGTAATGGAAATTGGAGAAAAAGTAAGTACGCTTTGTAAAAAATTAGGCATCCCGTATGTTTTTAAAGCGAGCTACCGAAAAGCAAATCGAACTAGTGCCAATTCATTTACAGGCATTGGAGATGATACCGGCATGGAATTAATTAAAAAAGTGGGTGCAAAATTTCAAGTGCCTACTACTTCTGATATTCATGCACATGAAGAAGCAGCGATTGCAGCAGCATACATTGATATATTACAGATCCCTGCTTTTTTATGCAGACAAACCGACTTATTAATTGCAGCGGCACAAACAGGTAAAATTGTAAATGTAAAAAAAGGACAATTTTTAAGTGGCGCCTCCATGAAATTCGCAGTGGATAAAATTAAATTAGCAGGCAACGAAAAAATAATGTTGACAGAAAGAGGAAATACATTTGGCTATCAGGACTTAGTGGTTGATTACAGAAATATTCCTGCAATGGCTGAAAATGGGGTACCCGTTATTATGGATTGTACACACTCATTACAACAACCTAATCAAACAAGCGGCGTTACAGGTGGCAACCCACAATTAATTGAGACAATTGCCAAAGCAGCTATTGCTACAGGCGCGCATGGATTATTTATTGAAACGCATCCGAATCCAGCCCAAGCAAAAAGTGATGGTGCTAATATGTTACCCTTAGATAAGCTTGCGCCATTATTAGAAAAATTGGTAAAATTGAGAAAGGCGGTTATTTAGCAACAGCTAAAAGTATTTCATGGGATTTCTTTTCCCTAACAGAATGTATTTTCTAATACTTCTCCAAAAAGCCAATATCATATAAATAATAACGGGAGAACCGAAAGTTAGAAATGAAATGTAGATAAACCACATTCTAATTTTAGTGGTCGCAATGCCCAATCTTTCGCCTATGGCGGTGCAAACCCCAAAAGCATGTATTTCAAAAAAATCCTTGACTTTTTGCATATAAAAAGCGACTATTCTATATGCAATCTATAAAAAAAAGTGGACATAAAGTGTATTTTTTGCTTTAACCGGGTGCAAATTTGGCTTACCTTTGCCCCAATTTTAACCACAAAACTAAGTACCATGGCTTTTGATATCGAAATGATCAAAAATTTGTATGCTGCAATGCCTGCAAAAGTAGCAGCGGCTCGAAAATTATTAAATCGCCCATTGACCTTATCTGAAAAGATATTGTTCGCTCATTTGCATGGTGATCAAAAGTTAGAAAATTTTGAAAGAGGTGGTTCTTATGTAGATTTTGGTCCAGATCGTGTTGCGATGCAAGATGCAACAGCGCAAATGGCATTATTACAATTTATGCAAGCGGGTCGTCCTAAGGTTGCTGTTCCAAGTACAGTGCATTGCGATCACTTAATTTCAGCAAAAGTTGAAGCAAAACAAGATTTACAAGTAGCTACAACAGAAAGTAAAGAAGTGTATGATTTCCTAGCTTCTGTTTCAAATAAATATGGTTTGGGTTTTTGGAAACCTGGTGCTGGAATTATTCACCAAGTTGTTTTAGAGAACTATGCTTTCCCAGGTGGATTAATGATTGGTACCGATTCACATACCGTGAACGCAGGTGGCTTAGGCATGATTGCAATTGGTGTGGGTGGTGCTGACGCTTGTGATGTAATGGCAGGTTTGCCATGGGAATTAAAATGGCCTAAATTAATTGGTATCAAATTAACAGGAAAGTTAAGTGGATGGACTGCTCCCAAGGATGTTATTTTAAAAGTAGCTGGTATCCTAACTGTAAAAGGCGGAACTGGTGCCATTGTAGAATATTTTGGTGAAGGTGCTACCAGCATGAGTTGCACAGGTAAAGGAACTATTTGTAATATGGGTGCAGAAATTGGTGCTACCACTTCTACCTTTGGTTATGATGCAAGTATGAGTCGTTATTTAAGCTCCACTGGCCGTGCCGACGTGGCTGCATTAGCAGATACTGTTGCAGAGCACTTAACAGCAGATACAGAAGTATATGCTTCTCCTGAAAAATATTTTGACCAAGTGATTGAAATTGATTTAACTACATTGGAACCCCATTTAAATGGTCCTTTCACACCAGATTTAGCGACTCCTATTTCAAAAATGAAAGAAGCTGCTGCAGCAAATGGTTGGCCTACTAAAATTGAAGTAGGTTTGATTGGAAGTTGTACCAACTCCTCTTATGAAGATATTAGTCGTGCAGTAAGTTTGGCAAAACAAGTTTCTGAAAAAGGATTAACCACGAAGGCGGAATACATGATTACACCAGGTTCTGAGCAAGTAAGATATACCATTGAAAGAGATGGTTTCTTAGATGTATTCAGTAAAATTGGCGCGAAAGTTTTTGCAAATGCATGTGGCCCTTGTATAGGAATGTGGGAGCGTGTAGGTGCAGAGAAAAAAGAAAAAAATACCATCGTGCATTCTTTCAACAGAAACTTTGCAAAACGTGCGGATGGAAATCCAAACACCTACGCATTTGTGGGTTCCCCTGAATTAGTAACTGCATTAGCCATTGCTGGTGATTTAACTTTTAATCCATTAACAGATACCTTGACCAATGACAAAGGGGAACAAGTTAAATTAGATGCGCCTACTGGGGATGAATTACCAGTGAAAGGTTTCGCAGTAGAAGATGCTGGCTTTCAAGCACCAGCGGAAGATGGCTCCAATGTTATTGTTGCAGTAGATCCTGCCTCGAAGCGCTTACAATTACTAGATCCTTTTGCTGCATGGGAAGGAACAGATTTAAAATCATTACGTTTATTAATAAAGGCAAAAGGAAAATGTACAACGGATCATATTTCTATGGCAGGTCCATGGTTAAAGTTCCGCGGTCACTTAGATAATATTTCCAACAACTTATTAATTGGTGCTATTAATTTCTTTAATGAAAAAACGGACAATGTAAAAAGTCAAATCAATGGCAATTACGATACAGTGCCAAATACACAAAGAGCATACAAAGCTGCTGGCGTAGGAACCATCGTGGTGGGTGATGAAAACTACGGAGAAGGAAGTTCTCGTGAGCACGCTGCCATGGAGCCAAGACATTTAGGTGTCCGTGTGGTATTAACAAAATCATTTGCGCGTATTCATGAAACTAACTTGAAAAAACAAGGCATGTTGGCTTTAACTTTTGCAGAAAAAGCAGACTATGATAAAATTCAAGAAGATGACAGCATTGATGTTACTGGGTTAACGAGTTTTGCGCCAGGAACGCCATTAACTTTAGTGTTAACGCATAAAGATGGTTCTGTAGATACCATCAAAGCAAATCACACTTACAACCAACAACAAATTGAGTGGTTTAAAGCTGGTGGTGCATTAAATATTATCAGAAAACAAGTAGGCAAATAAAAAATTGCTACTTTTACATTACAACTAGGATCCACTATACATTATAATGGTTTCCGAAACCCGTCCCGATTTATCAGGGCGGGTTTTTTATTTAAATACAATGCCTGAGAACACAAATTTTCTTAAATTTAGGCATGATAAATACAGCATTGGTTTCCTATGGTATGAGTGGCCGCGTATTTCACGCGCCTTTTATTGATTTGAACCCCGATTTTAATTTAGTGGGTAGTTGGGAACGAAGTCAAAAAAATATTCAAGCAAGGTATCCGCATACGAAATCATTTGAATCTTATGAAGAAATTTTAAATGACCCCAGCATCCATTTAGTAATTGTAAATAGTCCCAATGACACGCATTACGAATATACGAAGCGTGCTTTATTGGCAGGCAAACATGTGGTAACTGAAAAAGCGTTCACAGTGACTGTTGCAGAAGCGGAAGAATTAGATGCATTAGCACAAAAACTAAATTTAAAATTGGCAGTGTATCATAATCGCCGTTATGATGCTGATTTTTTAACCATCCAAAAGTTAATTAAAGAAGATGCGATTGGCGAATTTTTAGACATCCAAATATCTTTTGAAAGATACAGAACCACCTTAAGTCCTAAAGTACATAAGGAATTACCTACCCCTGGAGCAGGCGTATTATTTGATTTAGGTCCCCATTTAGTAGACCAAGCATTATTATTATCTGGTATGCCGACACATATATTTGCCGACTTACGCATCATCAGAAAAGTATCCCTAGTAGATGATTATTTTACTTTGCTTTTATACTACCCTACCCACCGAATTTTATTAACCAGTGGCATGGTATATATGCAACAATTACCTGCTTATAAAATTTATGGATCAAAAGGTTGCTTCATCAAATATAGAGCGGACATACAAGAGGATGAATTATTAGCAGATAAAATTCCTACTGGACCTAATTGGGGTGTGGAACCAGAAAGCAAATGGGGCACATTAAGTACAGATAACAACGGCGAAACCAGTACCCAAATAATTCCAAGCCTAGCAGGCGACTATGGACAATTTTATTCATTGATGGCAGCAGCTATCAAACATAATGCGCCTGTGCCTACTACGGCAAAACATGGCGCTGATATTATACGCGTTTTAGAAACGGCCAGAAAAAGCTTTGCAGAAAAAAAGATAATTGCACTTTAAATGCATCCTTATTTATTGCCGCTCTCCAAATGAGATGCTTTGAAACATCATTAAACTATTTATTAATAAAGCGACTCCTTAAATAAAAAACGCCCCGATCAATCGGGGCGTTTTTCTAATCTTTCTCTTTTTTAATTTTATACAAAATTAAAAACTACATCTTCTTAGCATCTTCCAAGAATTTCGCTAAGCCAATATCGGTTAAAGGATGTTTTAATAATCCTAAAATTGAATCTAATGGGCAAGTACAAACATCAGCGCCCGCTTCTGCTGCCTTAACAATATGTAAAGCATTTCTGATAGATGCCGCTAATATTTGTGTTTGGAAACCTTGTACATCAAAAATATGTCTGATTTGACCAATCAATTCCATACCATCCCAACTGCTATCATCAATACGACCAATAAATGGGGAAACATAAGTAGCACCCGCTTTGGCAGCTAAAATAGCTTGACCTGCTGAAAATATTAATGTACAATTCGTACGAATGCCATTATCACTAAACCATTTAATCGCTTTGATACCATCTTTAATCATGGGCACTTTTACCACAATATTTGGATGAATTGCCGCTAATTTTTTCCCTTCTTCCACCATGGTAGCAAAATCAGTTGATAATACTTCCGCACTAATATCTCCGTCCACGATATCACAAATTGCTTTGTAATGCGCAGCAATGGCAGCCTCTCCTTTTACGCCCACTTGCGCCATTAAAGATGGATTTGTTGTAACCCCATCTAAAATACCCAGTTCATTCGCTTCTTTAATCTGCGCTAAATTACCAGTGTCAATAAAGAATTTCATATTTGATTTATTTAATTTGGTTTCCCAAAAGTTAAAAAGTGGCAGGCTACTCACATCACACCGCTCAACCGCCTATCCTTGCTGTATTCCTACCCTGGGGAAGTTCAGCAGGAGCTGGTCGTGTAAGACCTGCCGGTGCAAATGTAGGACAAATGAATTGATTAAAAAAGTACACCTATAACTGCCTAATATTGATTGGAATGTACCGTCGTAAAGCCAATTAGATGGTCATGTCTGGCACCTGGCGGACGATAATAAATAAAAATGGAATAGGCATTTTCTGTTTCCCAATGATCCCCTTCTGTTTCGTTAAAATCGAGCATGGGATCTGTACCTGCCTTATCCCTTAAAATATAGGAATAACTATAATACCCTTGTTTGAGCAACAAGGACTTTTGATACGCTCTTGTCACCGCATTAAATTTCATCTCCGCATTTTCATCTAATACATTGTTCGTAAGCGACCCAGATAAATACAAAGTTTCCCCTATTAATGGTAATCGATTGGGTGGAACATAAGTAAATACAACCGTAGCATAATCATTTTGGTTGTCGCTATCTATTGACTCTGAATTTGAAATTAAAAATTGCCCATTTAAATCCTTGAAATTAAAATAAGGGGTCGTCGCTCTTGAAAAATCAGGTTTGACATTAACGATGGTTCCATTAGCGGTTGCTTCGAAATTTACAATACGATCCGACTTTAACCGAAAACTTTGCAAGTCAAGCCATCTTGATTCTTTCCCTGATGGAAAAATTAAATCTCTTTCGCTATTATATTCAAGCAAGCTGCCTCTAACAAAATTGGGGGTATTTACATGTAGTGCATCATTATACCGATAATTTTGGATGACCTGCACTTGTATTTGATCAGGTTGAAAAAAAGAAAGCTTTTTCGTTTCTACAGACAATTGTACTTTTTGATGTGTTTTTGAAATATTACCATCAAAGGGTTCTTGAATGGAAGATAAAATTGAAACTTGGTCATCCACTACAAAAAAACGGCTAGTAAAAACAACGTGTTGTGGATTTGAATCCTTATATACTTTGATAATGTAATTCCCTGATTTCGTGGGGCGACAATTGGAATTGGGGAAAGTAAACTTGTAATGATAATACCGCTGAATTGCAATAGAGGAAATGGAATACTGCGTAATTCTGTTTTGATTAAACCCCTGTAAATAATCAAATACACTCAAATTCGCCGAACGCCAATCTGCATTCATCAATTCGACGGAATAAAAATAATTCTGATACTTGGCCTTTAAATCATCAAAGCTGATTTCAAGTGGATTCATCTCAGTTAATGAAATCACTGGTATGGCAAGGGAATTGCCCATTGGATGAACGCGAATAGTTTTAATACTGCTATCATATACTTTATCTGGGTTGATGGCATTTGCTGAAAATGCTTGCAACCCAACGAAAAGTCCCAATAAAATAAGCAATTGCTTACCCATGTAATAATTCATTTTGTCCAACACGAATCTAGTTCTTTATTCATTATTTTTAAGAATAAAAAACTAGATTTGATAAAAATTAGCCACTTGTCCACTGCCTTTGATATTGCGAAAAAAATAAGTTTTCATCAAAAAAAAAGCTACACCAATATTATTGTTAAGCTTTCCATTATTGCAACAGCAATTAGTGTGGCGGCTATTATTTTAACCTTATCCTTGGTCAATGGATTTCAAGAAAGCATTGCAAATAAAGTGTTTTCATTTTGGGGACATATTCGAATTGAATCCGTCAATGGAAACCCCCTTCGAAAAAATGACGCCGTAGTCAATGCCTTAATAAATTCAAGTCAGCAACAAATCAAGTCGATAACACCATTTATTTCGCAATCTACTGTTATCTCCTTTAAACAAGATATTGAAGGAATTGTAGCCCTTGGCGTAAATGCAGATGACCCGGTTCCTTTTTTAGTGAAGGGCAAAAAATTAACACCTTCAAAAGATAGCATCATGAAGGAAATCATTATCTCAGATGCCATTGCAAAAAAATTAAACATCCCATTGAATGAATATATCAAATTATATTTTTTAAACGGCACCAATGTGCAACAACGCAAATTTAAAGTAGTAGGGTTTTATCACTCAGGAATGCAGGATTATGATCAGCAATATGTCATGATTGATATTTTATCATTGTATCAATTAAGAAATAATATTACAGAAGTAGATGGCTATACGGTTAACTTAAAGGATGCGGAACAGATTGACGAACAAAAAGATGCCATACAAGCGCAACTACCCGACAACTGGGTGAGTACAACTATTCCCAATTACTATCCGCAAATTTTTGATTGGATTGGCGTACAAACCATCAACCGAAATGTGGCGATAACGATTATGTTGATTATTGCCATTGTAAACTTAATCACCTGCTTATTTATATTAATGTTGGAAAGGGTTTCGATGATTGGGACACTCACTGCCATGGGTGCAAGCAATGGTTTTATTAGACAAGTCTTTATTTATCAAGCAAGCATTATATGCTGGTCAGGTATTATATTAGGAAGCATTTTGGGACTAGGGCTATCCTTATTACAACAATATTTTGGTTGGATACAATTAGATGAAACTGCCTACTTCATCAAAACATTACCTATAAAAATAGTCCCTACACAAATTGTGATTATAGTATTGGGAACCGCAGTGATTAGTTATATCTCATTTTTACTTCCCACACTTTGGATTAAAAGAATTTCTCCAGCAGCTGCAATTCGATTTGATTAAGATCGCCAACTAGACAACAAAATTCCAGTAGCCACCGCTGCATTCAATGATTCCGCTGCGCCAAAACTTAGAATGGTCACTGGATGTGTTATAAAGGGTTGCAAATTGGTTCGTATTCCTTTTGATTCATTTCCAATCACTAAAAAACAAGGCGCCTGCATTTTTGTTCTTGCAAGCGGCGCCCCTGATAATACTGCCCCATAAACAGGCAACTTAGTATTAGATAAAACTTTCTCTATATCGCACTGCACTACATTAACTCTTAAAAAACTCCCCATCGTACTTTGTATAACTTTCGGATTGTATAAACCAGCATTATCCTCCGACACCATCATTTGCTTTACACCAAACCAATCTGCGGTTCTAATAATTGCACCAAAATTTCCAGGATCTTGAATACCATCTAAAACCAGGGTGAATTCCTTGTCAAATTGAATTAGCGTATTGGCTACTTTTTTCTTTACCAATGCTAGTACTTGATTGGCGGTTTTGAATTGACTGATTCTTGCTAGTATAATTTCATCCACCTGCTCCGTAGGAACCCCTATTGGTTCCTGTGCATTTAGCCATTCAGAACTCGCATATATTTTTTCAATCGTCCAATCACTTTCCAATAACTCCTTCACTAATTTTGGTCCTTCGACAATAAATACAGATTCTTGGTCCCAATGTTTTTTATGGGCAAAAGATTGGATATATTTGAGCTCATTATTATTCATCTGTATTATGTTGTTTCTGAGGCTTAAAAATATCAGTTTCTTTTCAAGATTTTATCTTGTTGCCCTTTTATTTTTATTTACGGCCTGTGCAGATGTTAAAAATGCACTTGTACACGACTATCCAAAGCAGGTTTCCTTTGTATTTGAGAATAAGATAATCATCAAAGGGGCTGATAACAAGGCAATGCAACAGCAATTGGTGAATGAATTAGGGAATTATTGGGACGATAGCTTAAAAGTTAAAAAGATTCGGCAATTTGGCGTTTTCAATACCGTGTTACAACCCATCAATTTTCAACCAGATCGACTTCCAAGAACAATTCAATACATGCACGCCTATTTGGCGAGTAAAGGATACAACCAAACTGAATTTACACCTATCATAAAAACCGATACCATTAACAACGAATGGAGAACTCGGATTACGATGCTAGTGCAATTAAATAAAAAAACATTACTTGATAGTATTACTTATCAACTCACTGATAAAAAGTTACAACAAATTGCGATCAATCATCTAAGCCAATCCTATTTGAAAAAAGGGCAGCCATTTTCAAATGAAAATATTAATAATGAATTAGACAGATTAGTGACCTTATTCAGATCAGAGGGCTATTTTAATTTTACCAAAGAAAAGATATTTGCTGAAATAGATACGATTGATCAAAGCTTAATGCAATTAAACCTTGACCCACTTGCACAAATAAATCAAGTGACCAATGCGGCTATGATGAAGGATAAAAATCCGAGCTGGAAAGTAAGTATTCAACTACGTAACACCAATCCTTCCGTTGTTAAACAATACCATGTTGGACAACAACATTTTTATAGTGATTTGAAATTAACTGACAACCCAGACAGCATTCTAAAATCACCCCCGCCTTTTTCTGAATATAAAAATGGCATTGTTCATTCTTTTAAAAAGCGAAATTATAAATCAAACTTATTTGAGCAACAAAGTTTTATTAAAAAAGGAGATTTATTTAATGAAAATTTATACTTTCAAACACTGAATAACTTTAGTAGCCTAGGCGCCTGGCAACAAATTGACGGGCGCACTACAATTAAACAGGACAGTGTATATCTGCATTATTTTTTATTGCCTGCCTTCCGCCGCAGCTATAGCTTTGATATCGAAGGAAGTAGGAATACATCGCAGCTAACCTCTGGTAATTTATTAGGGCTATCCACCAGCTTTACTTACCGAGATAAAAATGTGGCTAAAAAATCTATTCCATCCATTACAAATTTAAGAATGGGCATTGAATTGAATGTAGGGAATAACAATAATAATTTAACACAAACCCTGCTCTGGAACGTAGGACATACCTATAGTTTCCCCTCCTTAATCTTACCATTTACGCCACAGAAAAGTAGCAATTCGAAAAATGCCAGAACCAACTTTTCTTTAAACAGTGCATATATAGATCGATTGAATTACTACCAATTAAAATCATTCACCACCAATTGGGGCTATGAATGGAAAAAAAATAAATTAGCCACTACTGGTACTTGGATTTATAAACCTTTAAATATTGAGTTTTATCAAATTAATAAATTTTCAAAGCTAGATAGCTTATTAATACTGAATCCATTTTTAAGATCTTCCTTTAACGAAGGAAATGTAATAAGCCAAACATTAAATTACGTCTATCAAGGAAGCACTATAAAAAATCCCCGTCAAAATACTTATTTCAGAATTGGAATTGAAGAAGCGGGTGGCCTATTAGGGTTGACCAGTTTAAAATCAAATATTTATCGCTATTTTAAATTAGAGACCGAAGTAAGAAAAATATACAAATACGATTACACCGAACTTGCTTGGAGAATCATGGGTGGCTGGGGCAATAATTACAGTAATAATAATACACTGAGCGGACAACTTCCCTTCTTTAAACAATTCACTGCAGGAGGTCCTTATAGTATGCGTGCTTGGGGACTGAGACAATTGGGATTAGGTAGTTCCAACTTTTATGACACCAGCGCAAAAAGTCAAAGTTTTGATCGTTTTGGTGACCTACAATTGGAAGCCAACTTAGAATATCGATTCCCATTATTTCAATGGGGTTCCTACAAAATAGGCTCGGCGGTATTTACAGATATTGGAAATATTTGGAATGCCAGAGATACCAAGCAAGATCCCATGGCTGGCTTCAAATTGAGCAGATTATATCAGGATTTAGCGATAGCGGTGGGAACAGGTCTGCGACTTGATTTTAATTATTTTATTGTCAGGATTGACTACGCCTTGAAAATGAAAGACCCTACCAGATCAAACAATCAAGGTTGGATGGACATCACTAACATAAAATGGACGGAAGTAAAACAGAATGGCAGTAGTGTAAATAATTATGCTTGGCAATTTGGCATTGGCTTACCTTTCTAAAATCACACTTTTTTATTTAGGCATTAGCTGCCGCATCCATCTCCACTTTACGCGCAAGCAAATCATCAATTTCTTTTTTCAAGTCCTCCCATTGTATGGCATCTTCAATTTTAAAATCCCCGATTTTTGTTCTTCTTAGTGCACTCATATAAGCGCCAACGCCTAATGCTTCCCCAAAATCTTTTACTAAGCTTCTAATATAAGTACCCGTTGAACAAATTACTTTAAAATCAATATTGGGTAAATGGATTTGGGTAATTTCAAAACTAATAATATTTACTTTTCGCGGATCCACCTTTACTTCAATTCCTTTTCGCGCAGATTCATACAAACGCATTCCCTCTTTTTTGATGGCAGAATGCTGCGGCGGCATTTGTAAAATTTCGCCAATAAATGGAACTGTCGCATTAACTATTTCATGCTCCGTCAAATGCGTAATGGATTTAAAATTTTCAGGGGCTGTTTCTAAATCATAGGAGGCCGTTGTTGCGCCTAACACCAAAGTTCCAGTGTACTCCTTTGGCAAACCCTGATATTCGTTAATTTGTTTCGTAAACTTTCCAGTACAAACAATTAATAAGCCCGTAGCTAAAGGATCTAAGGTACCTGCATGTCCCACTTTTTTTACCCTAATGAGGTAGCGAATTTTATTAACGATATCAAATGAAGTCCATTGCAGTGGCTTATCAATGAGCAACAACTTTCCATCAAGAAATGGCATTAAAACTTCGGGGATGGCTTTTTGTCGCATTGAATATTCTTAGCTCTTAGTAAGCGCGCGCAAATAAAACGCGTTGCTTGGAAGGATTCCCAGTGAGTATACACTTGCCGTCCTCTAATGGATTATCTAATGGTATACAACGAATGGTCGCCTTGACTTGGTCTTTAATTTTTTCTTCGGTTGCTGCAGTCCCATCCCAATGCGCTAAAACAAAACCCGTTTTATTATCTAATACATTAACAAATTCATCCCATGTATCCACTGATGTAATATGATCGTCACGATATTTTGTTGCGCGTTGCAATAAGTTAGCTTGAATCTCTAATAATAATGCTGCAACTGTTTCGGTTAATCCATCCAATGAAATGGCTGTTTTTTCCTTGGTGTCACGACGCGCTAATTCAACCTGGTTGTTTTCTAAATCCCTTGGGCCTACCGCAATACGAATAGGCACTCCTTTTAATTCATACTCTGCAAATTTCCAACCTGGTCGATTGTTATCTGTATTATCATATTTGACCCTGATACCCGCAGCTTTAAAAGAAGCAACCACCACAGCCATCTTTTCATCAATCATTGCTTTTTGTTCGTCTCCTTTAAAGATGGGAACTATAACCACTTGTACTGGTGCTATTCTTGGAGGCAATACCAAACCTTCATCATCACTATGGGTCATCACTAATCCACCAATGAGTCGGGTACTCACACCCCAACTTGTAGCCCACACATATTCTTGCGTATTATTTTTATCACTAAATTTTACATCAAATGCTTTTGCAAAATTTTGACCTAAAAAGTGTGAGGTACCTGCTTGCAAAGCTTTACCATCCTGCATTAATGCTTCAATGCAATAAGTATCTTCGGCACCCGCAAATCTTTCACTTTCCGTTTTTACACCTTTGATCACCGGCATGGCCATCCAATTTTCTGCAAAGTCAGCATACACATCTAACATTTTAACTGTTTCTGCAATCGCTTCGTCTTTGGTTGCATGGGCTGTGTGACCTTCCTGCCATAAAAATTCGGCAGTTCTTAAAAACAATCTTGTGCGCATTTCCCATCTTACTACATTCGCCCATTGGTTGACTAAAATTGGCAAATCTCTATAGGATTGAATCCAAGTTTTATACGTATTCCAAATAATTGCTTCACTGGTTGGTCGCACAATTAATTCTTCTTCTAATTTTGCTTCTGGATCCACCATTAATTTTCCTTTGTTATTCGGATCCGTTTTTAAACGATAATGAGTAACTATGGCACACTCTTTTGCAAAACCTTCTGCATTTTTTTCCTCCGCCTCAAACAATGATTTTGGGACAAATAAAGGGAAGTAGGCATTTTCATGACCTGTATCTTTAAACATCTTATCTAAAGCTGCTTGCATATTTTCCCATAGCGCGTAACCATAGGGTTTAATGACCATACAGCCTCTTACGGCACTATAATCCGCCAGCGATCCTTTTAAAACAAGATCGTTATACCATTGTGAATAATCCTGTGCCCTTGTGGTTAATTCCTTTGCCATTTCTTAAAAAAATATTAACATTTTAAATAAAAACAAATGAACTACGAAAAACGCTCTATATATCAAAGTTCACTACCTTTATACTAGCAAATGTATGCTAATTCAAGGGCATATAAAAACCTAAAAAGTACCAAAATGAACACAAAAAACACTACCCCAAATTTCAAACTACTCGCCATTGGCATAGTAGCGATTAGTTTTTTTGTAACAAGTTGCACAAGTTTGCAACAAACAACGGTTATTGCATCCGACGATTTATATTACACGCCAAGCAAGCCTGCAGAACAAGTGGTAGCGCAAGCTGAGGAGGAAACATATCAAGATTATCAGAATTATCAGGACGATCGTTATTTAAGATTAAAGGTGGCGAATAGAAATCGTTGGTCAAGCATTGACGATTTCGGCTATTGGAACAACCCAAGTTTTAGCATTGGTTTTGGCATGGGTTATGGTGGATTTGGCGGATTTGGTCATGGCGGTGGTTGGGACCCTTTCTGGAACAATCGTTTTGGTTGGGCTGGCTATTATGGTGGTTTCGGAGGTTTTGGATATGGCGGACTTGGAGGTTTTGGATATGACCCTTTTTGGGGTGGTGGATTTGGCGGGTTTGGCGGATTTGGTTATGACCCTTTCTGG
>Ga0209400_1001774_pt1 | contig 16917 bp, 10 predicted proteins | sample M_130807_EF_Meta_FD_187313 | JGI IMG/M metagenome (GOLD analysis project Ga0209400, IMG submission 187313) | Freshwater microbial communities from Lake Montjoie, Canada to study carbon cycling - M_130807_EF_MetaG (SPAdes) (version 2) | ecosystem: Environmental > Aquatic > Freshwater > Lake... | reverse complement strand
CATAAGGAAAACTAGGGTGCGGGTTCGCTTGCTTGCCGAAAGTTCAGAGATGATTTTTATTCCAAAATATTTGGAAACAGTGTATCCTACCAACTGGGTGATGATCAACAAAATCTTGTAGTCTACTCCCCATAACTCATAATCCGCATACAAAGCCGCGGTAAAGGGCTTCCGGAAAGCATACATACTTAAGTAGGTAATGAAAACAGCAACCGCTGCTTTTACTACAAACAGTACTTCCGAGTTCGACTTTAGGGCCTTCATTTTGATTCCAGGGTTAGAGATACTCGATATGGATTTTGGTTCAGTGCAAACTGGAAAGCTTCCTCCACCTCATCCAGTAAAAACCCACCTTTGATCAGACTCATAAAATCAAAATTTTGATACTCCTTTTCTAAGAAATTGACCGCACAAGCAAAGTCTTCTAGGTTGTAATTGTGTAATCCTTTAATGGTCAACAGGTTTCTAACCAAGTACTCGCCTTGAAATCTAACTTCCTCTTGAGGGTACACTGCACCCACCCAAACCGTAATCCCACCAATAGCAGCTAATCGGACGGAATGCTCCATGGCTTCAGTAGCACCCGTAAACTCGAGGACCACATCAAATTTTTCAGTTACAAGTTCCGTTGGCAGAAAATAGGCGGCTGCACCAAATTTTTTTGAAACCGCGCCTCTTTCCTTGTCCAGATCTAGGGTTACAATTTTTTTTGCCCCCATGCGATTTGCCATGGCGCAAGCCGCAACGCCTAACATTCCTGCGCCATAAATGGCCACAGATTTATCCTGTACTCCTTCAGCTAGTCGTATGGCACCTGCTACAGTAGCGAGGGTGCAATTAATAAGGGAAGCAACTTCATTGGGAATTTCCTCCTTTAAAATCGCGATTGGGGTATCCTTTCGAATAATGGTGTACTCACTAAGTCCCCCGTGAAAATGATTCCCTTCCTCGATTTTTTCATGGCCATACTTAAAAAGTTCCTCCGCTTTTTGTGGCATTCCCCGTTGTGCATTCCGATCTAGAGGAGAACTTGAAAAAATTGCCCAGGTAACTTTGTCTCCAATTTGAAGAATTTTACCAGTTACATCTACTGCAGCTCCGGTACTCCCAAACGATTCCACCCTACCCACAACCTCATGTCCTAACAAGACCGGGGATTTTTCAACGCGCTTTCCCGCATAGGTATGGAGATCGCTTTTACAGATAGAGACTGCAAGATTTCGAACCAAAATCTCTCCCTCCTTCAACTCTGGAAGTGGTTCGGACTGAATACTAAATTTTTCCGTAGGATTTAAAAAGCTTACGAATTTTGGCACAATGCAAGGTTTATACAAAACTAAGGATTCAAAGATTCTCTAGTGAAGGCTGGTTTTTTAATAACGATTTAGTAACAATTCCGAGTAATTTCTAAAATGCACCTTCGCTGTATAGGGTGCCGACAGTATTTTCCTATCTCCTATCGGACTTTCTCAGGGTAAGTTCATCCAAGAGTTCTCCATTAATTCCCACTATTCGAACGGCAAATTCAGCTGCTGTCACCTCCGCGATAGCCACATGATGTTTCTTTATCAAGCGGTCCATGATGGGGTAATCGGACCTCTTTCCTTCGGGTTCCATCCCACCTCCAGCACCTCCCACAATAAAAAAATGAACTTGGTTGCCAGAAAATTCTTTTGTCAACCGCTCGTAATCATGGGTGTGGCCTGCAATAACAAGATCAATTTTTCCCGCATGGAAATAGGGTTCCAATAGGACCCGAATACTCTCCTCTCCATGGTATCCCGGCCATCCTTGAGAATACGGTGGTTGATGCAAAACAACCATTTTCCAACTTGAACTACTCCACGATTCAGAGTTCAAAACCGAATGCAAAAATTTTCCTTGTTCACTAGTTTCAGCAATAGACACTGGAAAATTTTCACTTGGATCCAGCGTCAATACCCCAACAGGACCGACTTGCTGAAAACCATACCGCGGCTCATTCTCCCGAAACAAATACTGTTGCAATTGCTCTGGATTTAAATCATCGTAATACCCATCGTAATCGTGGTTGCCCGGAACCAGCAATTGTGCTGCATTCATTTGACTCAATTTTTGCAAAAACCGGGGATAGGCATCTTCTTCCGAACCGTTGTTCACCAAATCACCCGCCCCAATACTCAGGTCGACCTGATTTTCGTGAATTAGCTTTGTGAATTGATCAAAGCGCTTCCATCCCCCTTGTGAATCCGCCCAAATCGCAAGTTTGATTTTCTTACCCCATCGAGGAAGTGAAAAGGTAAACTTTCCTTGGTAGGCCTTTTCCTGCCATAACTCAAACTCCACATCGCCGCGGATGGGCAGCGTAAAAATCCCAGTAGCAGAGGTAAGCTTGACTTCCTTGCCTTGACTGAATCTAAGCGTAGCTTCCCCAGCTTTTTCACTTACCCAACGCAAAAAATAGGACTGATCACTTCCCAAAACTAGCACGGGCGTTGTCATCAACATAGGAAGCTGAGCTAGCTCATTCTCTAGGGCTGGGCTCGAAACCGCTTGCTGCTGTTGGTCAATCGTAAGAAGTTGCATTTTTCGAAGTTGTAGTACTTCAGCTCTTTTGGCGCTTCGCTGATTTTTCCAAGTCCAATACTCCTGAGTTGACATCCAACCCACTTTTTGCAATCCTCCAGCCATGGCATTGTTCACCACTCGGATGGTCACACTTGCATCCTTCTTTGCGGGAACTTGAAAAAAATCCCCTCCTTCCATCCTCTTAATTTGCTTGCCATCAATCCAAAGCTGAACCCCATCATCCGCATCCAAAGCTAAAATCCCTTCTTCAAGGTCAACGGTTTTATGGTACCAAAACGAATGATTCGCAAAGGTAATCCGATGTGGAAGTTGAATGGATTCACCCTGAACATCCGTAGAAAAGCTTCTTGAAATCCCTGGGAGCGAATCCTTACCCAAAAAAATCCACCCTTCATTTAGTGAACGTGAAGGCTGGGGCATCCCCTTAGTTAAAAAGTCCGCAATCTCCTCTTCATCCGCAAAAAATGCCTCCCGAAAAGTCGGAGAGGCATTTTTATAAGTTTGAAAAGCGCATGATTGAAGGAAGAGTAATAGAATTACAGCACTTACCCCCCAATTTTTCATTTGATCATTTCCTTAATTGCAGGTGCAGCTTTTGGATCTGGATAGCTAAGGCCAAGTAATTCAAATACCGTACGGGCTACCATGGCAGAGGACCATTGGCCCTTCATTTTCATTTCACCACCAGCAGGGGTATCTGGACCTATAGCCATAAGCCAAATCTCGCCACCCTCAGGTATCCGAGCTCCATGACTCTTCCAGCTCTCTTTGGTGATTCCACGACCATGATCCACGCTAATTAACATGGTAGTCTTGTCTTTGTACTGTGGATCTGCTTGCAAGGTATTCCACAGCTCTTGGATGTATTTATCGGTCTGGGTAGCTGAAAGTAGGTACTGATCGTATTTGCCATCATGAGCCCAGTCATCCGTTTCTCCATAGGCAACATAAAGTACCTTCGGCTTGTATTTTTTGATCGCTTCCAAGGCATAGGCTTGTGTAAATGCGTCCAAACGAACACCTCCCCAAGGACCACGGATTTCTTGTTGCAGCCTGTTGACTGTTTTTTCAACATCCGTTAGGTCATTGCCTTTGGCGATATCAAAACCAGCATTTACTGGAATCCCACTCCGCTCCGTGTTGATGATGAATGGGAAAACATCCCAACTCGCAAATGCCATTACCTTTCCTTTGTAAGCTGGCATTTGGTTGAGGTACTCCAATAAAGTCACATTTGGGTTGTAAAATTTATTGTTGGAATTGATGCGGGAATCATCCGCAAATCCACTCAAAAACTCATTGTATCCAGGGTAGGAAAACCACATTTTGTTGGTATTGTCCGCCATATTCCCATAAGCCCTGTTGCCATAGAGCTGGCCTTCTTTCGCAATCGTACTCCAGAAAAATGGAAAAAGCATTTCACGGCGCTTGATTGGATCTTCATTCCAATAGGTGGAAAGCAAGGAACCTGCTTGGTTAATCAATCCTGTATCATCGATCAAGAGTGAATCAGCGCCTTTAAATAGCTCCTGCCATCTTAATCCATCAAAGGTAACCAAGACAATATTTTCAGTGGCCGTTTTCTTTGATTGGGCTTGCGCTCCAAAACTTAAACAGGCGAGAAGTAAGAGGGTAAGAAATTTTGCTTTCATAAGTGTTCGAATTTAAAAAATCTGCCAACTGAACAGCTGGCAGATTTTTGTATAACTAATCAAATTTAAGGGTACTATTTCACATCCCACCAAACTCTCGTGGTCAATGCATCAGGACCTTGACGACCAATGGCTGCTTTGTAATTCTCACCATTTAGCGACTGCACACTACCTGGATACATAAATCGAACAGGTACGGTAGGAATGAATGCCGCAGGTCCTGGCTTGATGCTTGGGTAGCCTGTGCGCTTCCAATCGTGCCATGCTTCCATGCCACTGAAGAATAGCGCAATCCATTTTTGTGTGCCGATTTTTGCCAACTTCTCTTGAGTTGTACCAGTATAGGCAACTTTGGTCTGAGCGAAGTAGGCATCATCCAAAACAAGCTTCGCAGCGATAGTTGGCTGACTGATTACTGTATATCTTGCTCTGTAGTAATCTACTGAAGCTTGGATTCCCTTTTTGTAATAATCCTCAGCTGTACCTACAGTAATAAATCCACGCTCACGAGCTTCTGCAAGAATGAATTGCACCTCTGCATAGCTCATTAGAATGCCTTGGTAGCCTAATGGATTAGCCTGAGTCGTACAAGCGGAGCAAGCCCATAGAAGGCCTACTCGAGAAATGAAGTTTGATCCGCCTTTAGTAGCATCACCTGATGGAGAATATTTTAGTGCTTCCTCATCACCTAATCCGTTAGGCACCCCTTCATAAGCGGTAACTGCACCTAAAACACCTGCTGCAGAACTTGTGGTTGGCTGGGCATAAGCGAACAATCTTGGATCATTTAACCCTTTCAACTCATCTTCTAATCGAATGCTCAAACGAACTTCGTCGTAAGATCCTGATCGAGTCGTAAACAAAGGATGCTGATTGGGTACATCCTGAAGGTACTGAAGAACTGCTTGCTCAGTTGCAGCACTAAAAATTGGAGACTGAGTTGGATTACTCAAGATTGCCTGCATGGCTTGAGATGGATCCTTTCGGTCAGAAAGACGCATCAAAATTCGAAGACGAAGAGAGTTGGCGAATTTTTTCCAAAGGGTAACATTTCCATTGAAAAGAATATCTCCATCAACTTTTTCAGTGGTAGTTCCTAGGAGCGCATTTGCATCTTCCAATTCCTTCAACACACCAGCATAGATAACTTCCTGTGTGTCAAATTTTGGATAGTTAAGTTCACCCTTTGCCTGCAACGATTCTGTGTAAGGAATCTCACCATACGCATCACTCATGTAAGCAAACAAATGAGCGCGCATCACCTTAGCAACACCTACATAATTTTGCTGCTTCGCAGTTCCTGAGATTTCAATGATGTTATTGATATCACGAAGCGCATTGTAAAAGGAGCTGTAAGGGCTACTTTGAGGACCCCAGTTGTATCTATCCTCATTGGTAAACTGGATCTTCGCAGTGTATTGCATGACAATGTTGCCATATCCCCAAGAGTTACCAGCAATTTCATTCGTTGTGTTTCGAATGACGTTTGGCAAAAGTAACGCGGAAGATACTTTTTCCGGGTTATTTGGGTTGGTATTTACTTTTTCGAAGTCTTTATCGCAGCTGCTCACACCCAACATAAGGGCAATTGCTAAGCCGGAAAAGTATGTTTTATTTAATTTCATAAGTTCTATTTTTTAGTGTTGTCGAATTACCAACTGCTTAGAATTTGATATTCAGGTTAAATCCAATGTTTCTTGTAGATGGGATCGCCATGTCTTCTACACCTGGAATCAAGGTGCCTCCACCCATTGCCATTGTCTCTGGATCAAAGTGCGGATTCTCTGTCCATAGTGCCAAGTTTCTGCCTACCAAGGAAATCTTTATGTCCTGTACTGGAATTCTGGTTAGCAATTTTTTAGGTATGGTGTAACCAATTGTTACTTCACGAAGCTTGAGGAAGGTAGCGTCATACTTCGCTGCTTCCACGTTATTTCGCTCGTAGTAACGGTTGTGCCAGTTTCTAGAAGTGATTTTGATGGTATTTGGTGTGAATGAACCATCTGCATTTTTAATAACCCCTTCAGATACAATGCCGTTGCCAGGAAGGGTAATGTCGTAGCCATTCTCACGACCATACAACGTTTCTTCCAATTGACCAGAAGTAGATCCAATGGTCTTGGTTCGAGAAACTACGATTCCACCATGTCTGTAGTCAAAAAGGAAACCTAAGGAAAGACCTTTGTAGCTCACGTTATTTTGCAATCCAAGCATCCAATCTGGATTGTAATTACCCTGAAGCTTCAAGGTAGGATCAACAGTAGGAGTACCAGTAGTTGTGTGAATGATCTGGCCAAAATACGGTGATGCTGGATCAGCAACACGTGCAAAACCTGCACCATAAATATTACCCATTCGCTCACCTACTCGAGCTTGAATGTTTGCTCCATTTCTTCCAGTCATGGAATAGGTGGTCAGTTCGTCGGTCAACTCAAGTACTTTTCCTCTTGTACGAGTGAAGTTTGCAAAGAAATTCCAAGTTAGGCCTGACGCTGATTTAACTGGCGTACCGTTCAACATGACTTCAATACCCTTATTCTGGATTCTTCCTGCATTGATGATTCTTGATGCATATCCAGTTGCAATGTCCAATTCAATTGGAATAATTTGGTTTTTAGTCTCGTTGTTAAAGTAGGTAAAGTCGAGTCCTAATCTTCCATTCAAAAATCTTGCATCGAAACCTGCTTCAATTGAAGCAGTACGCTCTGGCAAAAGGTTGGCATTTGCCAATCTAGTTGACTCAGATTTTGCCTGAATACTACCCCAAGCTGTTGCTGGGTTGTATACGTTTGCCAATGAGTAAGGATCTGTATCGTTACCTACCTCAGCGTAAGCACCTCTTAATTTAAAGAAAGAGATTGCAGAAGGAAGCGTGATCATATCCGACACAACTGCGCTTAGCGTTGCTGAAGGATAGAAGTAGCTGTTATTGTTGACAGGCAAGGTACTTGACCAGTCATTTCTTCCAGTCACATCTAGGAATAACACGTTCTTGTAACCAATCTGTCCAAAACCATAGATGGAGTTGATTCTCTTCTCTGAGTTGGCCTGGCTGATCTGAAGGTTAACTGCTGAATTGGTGAAATTGTAGATGTTAGGAATAAGCAATTCTGGAGCTACTGTCTCGAGGTAGCGATTGTTTTGACGCATGGCATTACCACCTACTGCTACGCTGTAAGACCAGGTAGATTTTGTGGTCTCGGAGTACGAAAGCAAGAAGTCTGAGTTTTGCTCAGAGAAAAAGATATTATCCTCTCTGTAGCTACCCCTACGGAATCGCTGCGTACTAAACGCTCTCCTGCGATCACGAAGTTCGTTGTAAGTATCCAAACCAGATCTTACCATTAAGCTCAACTTCGGAGTAAACTTGTAGGTAGCACTTACATTTCCAAAAACTCTACCTTTTGATTGTCCGTTTGTATTTTCATACACGTTGAAGTACGGGTTATCGTGGTAGTTGTAGTTGTAGTTAAACTGCTGAACACCCTCTAATCCTGGCATCCAATAATTTCTCAGGTTACGCGTATCCACCTGTCGGCCGTACCAAATCCATAAGTACATTAAGCTTTCTGTACCGTAGGAAATGTTAGGTCTGTTTCCGCTATCTGTATTTTGGTAGTTAAATGTAGAATTCACAGTCAACTTATCGGTCACATTGATACCCCCATTCATGGAAAGGGTATTTCTTTTCAAATCCGTATTTGGGATAATTCCCGTTTGATTCAAGTTGGTCCAAGAAAGTCTAATATTCGATTTCTCGTTTGATCCTTCGATAGAGATGTTATTAGAACGGGTTACACCTGTCTGGAAGAACTCATCGATATTGTTTGGACGAGAAACCCAAGGAGTCTTTGTAATTGTGCTTGATGCAGGTGCGTTTAGGTCACCTCCTCTAAATCCTGATTCTGATCTTGGAGAGTCAAATTGCGTGGTCATGAAACCCTTGTCCATCTCAGGACCCCAGCTTTCATCAACCCCATCGGAAACACCAGCTCCTGCGCCATTTCTGAATTCAAACGTACCGTTGTTACCTTGACCGTATTTGTCTTGCCACTGTGGCATTCGTAGCGTTTCGTCGAACGTGATGTTGGAATTGATGGTTACACCCAATCCTTTTTTGCCTTTGGCAGACTTTGTCGTGATTAGGATGGCACCGTTTGCTGCTCTAGAACCATACAAGGCAGCTGCTGCAGGACCCTTAAGAACAGTCATGGAAGCCACATCATCAGGATTGATTTCACCAGCTGCGTTTCCGTAGTCAGTTTCCTGATTTGAACGTCCGGAAGAACCTACAATGTTGTTTGAAATAGGAACTCCATCTACCACAAAAAGTGGCTGGTTTGCATTGATATTAAGGGAAGATTCTCCTCGAATCGTGACACGAGTAGATCCTCCAATGCCTGTAGAACTGTTGGTGATTTGAACACCAGCTACGCGGCCACTTAATGAATTAATTACGTTTGTCTCTCTAGCTTCTGTGAACTGGCTTCCGTCAACTGCTTGAACGGAATAACCTAAGGCCTTGGTTTGTCTTTCTACACCAAGAGCGGTAACCACTACTTCATTGAGTGCCAAACCTTCAGTAAGTACAATATCTAACTGAGTTGCGGTACCCACTTGGGCTTCTTTAGATTCAAATCCTACGAAAGAAAACACCAAAGTTTCTCCTGTAGTAGCTTGGATGGAATAGGATCCATCAATGTCAGTTACTGTACCGCGGGTAGTTCCCTTAACCAAAACAGTAGCACCAGGGAGTGGTTCATTTTTACTGTCCGTCACTTTACCCGTTACCTGCGTTTGTTGGGCAAAAGTAAAATTGAGGATAAACAGCATCATAGCTGTCAGTAATCCCCTCCAAATGCTTTTTTGAGCAATCATAATAGAATGGTAGTTTGGAATTGTTTATTTCATTTAAACTCCTACAAACTTATTCTTGTCCTATTGCTTGAAGATGAATGGCTGGTTACCAAAAAATTAAAGAAAGCACCCTTATTCAATAGGGATCAATACCATTTGCTTAATTTTTGAAGGGCTTTAGTAATACAGGGATAACAAACAGCCGGTCATCCTTCGTATATCCATAGGCAAATCCTTGTTTAGCTGATTTTAGCTGCAAAAAGACTTAATGCTAATCTTAATTCTTGAGAAAAATACATTAAACCGTGGTTTACAAGATCAGCCCAGCCTTAGTACTTCCCAAGTTTTTGGAGAATAGAAAAGCAAATTGGGCCGCCCACGGCCTAATCCATTTAGTCCTTCCTAACCCAAATTAGAGTTAAATACTTACTTTTTGGCCCGTTTTCACCGCTTGGTAAATGGCATCCACAATACGCATATCTTTCAGTCCTTCCTCTCCATTTACTGGAATTAGCGGTTGCTTTCCATCCAAAATAATCGCCGCCATTTCGTCCATTTGGGTAGTTTGATGGGTCACATGGGTATGCTCGAGTGGACCGGAATGAGTCCTAGCCTTGATGGGACCATATCCAGTAGAGGGCTGCATTTCGGCAAAGCCTTTGGTACCAGACAGAAAAAATTTATCCAGGTAGTTAAGCGAGTAGGTGGATAAGCAGGAGGCAGTCGCACCAGAGGGGAAACCCATCTGAAAAGTAATGGTCTCGTCTACACCTTCTTTAAATTTGATGGGATCAGTTTTCGTTTCCTGTGCAGTCACCCAAATCGGATCCTCCCCCAATAGGTAGCGAGCCCCGTTGATGGAGTAGATACCAATATCCATCATCGCTCCTCCGCCGGATAGTGCCTTGTTTAACCGCCACTGGGAAGGATCGCCAATGATAAAACCACTCAGCCCTTGAAAAAAGAGTGTTTTGCCAAATTCTCCTGCCCGCTGTTTTTTGACAATGTCCAGCGTGTTGGCTTCAAAGTGCATGCGATAACCGATCAAGAGCTGCACTCCAGCTGCTTTACATGCGGCAATCATCTCCTGCCCCTCTTGGGCGTTGACAGCCATGGGTTTTTCGCAGATCACGTGCTTGCCCGCCTTTGCCAATGCAATTGTATGTTCCTTGTGCAAGGCATTCGGAGTAATCACATAGACCGCATCGATGTCCTTGTTGTTTTTGATTTGGTCTACAGTTTCGTAGGAGTAGCAATTTTGAGCAGGAATCGAATATTTTTGCTGCCACTGGGCTATTTTCGAAGGAGTACCACTAATCACACCGACTAGCTTGGCTCTGGAACAATCTTTCATTGCATCGGCAACCCGAGAGCCGTAGCTTCCAAGCCCCATGATTGCAACACGCAAAACCTTCGGCTCTTGCTGCCCCAAGGCTTGGGCAATGCTATCTGAAAAAGGTAGGCTAAGTGCTAGCGTTGAAAGGCCTGCTTTCTGGAGAAATTGTCGGCGTGTAGACATGTAGATCTAGGGTTAGTGCATTTAAGTTAGCAAATCTCGACTGCAAGTACTTCCCTAAACCTACTTTTTTCTTCGAACGGCCTGGTAGGTCGTTCGGGTGGTTTGTTCCAAGAGTACCACATACCCTTCCATCAAGGCCGGGATTTCTGCTGCCTTCGGCTTTAGAATGGTCAAGAGCTCCAAATCCTCGTTGTATCGGATCTCAAAGGTGGATTTAAGACTTTCGACCAGTTGCTCCAATTTGAAAAGTTGGGTATCCACCACCAGAGAAACTGAGATCGCAGAAAGTTCAGCATGTTGGCGCGCAGCTTCAGTTCATTCAGCTTTTCGTAAATGGTATAAATGTGTTTTTCCTCGATAAAGGTAAAGTCGGTCACCTTAAAGCTGACCAGGACTTGATTCTTTTTCAGCACCAAGGTAGGTACCTCGTGTGCAGCTGCATGCTCGTGGATTTTGGTGCCCGAAGCCTCCGGATCGACAAATGACTTGACAAAAAGCGGAATCCCTGCATTGGCTAGCGGCTTGATTGTTTTGGGGTGAATGACCGAAGCTCCAAAGTAGGTCATCTCCGCTGCCTCACGGTACCTGAGCTCTTCAAATTTTTGGGTGTTTGGAAACAGTTTGGGATCTGCATTGAGTACACCAGGCACATCTTTCCAAATGGTAACCGACTCCGCATCCAAGCTGCTGGCAAGAATCGCCGCGGTAAAGTCAGATCCTTCTCTTCCCAGTGTGGTAGTTCTACCCAGAGGATCTTGTCCAATAAATCCTTGGGTCAAGATCGTCGTTTGCTTCAATAAATCAGCCCATTGATTTTGGCAAGCGGCACGGGTCTTTTCCCAATCTATTTTTGCGAATCTAAAATCCGAATCCGTATGGATTACGGTTCGTGCATCCTGCCAAGAAAGGGATAATCCTTTAAAAATTAGGTATTCAGAGACGACAAGAGATGAAAGCAATTCCCCGTAACAAATCAGCTGATCGTATACTTCATCGTAATTATTTTTTGAAATAGGTGCCTCCAAGATGGGCTTCGCGGTATCCATCAGCTGTTCCAATTTGGAAACAACTGAGTGGGTATCCGGAAATAGCTCCTGACACACGCCTATATGGAAGTCCCGGATCTGCTTCCAGTCCTGGGAAAAATCGGCTTGACCCAACTTTTTTGCCAATACTGCCTCGAGCGCATTGGTTGTTTTTCCCATGGCAGAAACAACAATGAGCTTGTTGGTCTGAAGCCGGGACTGGAGAATGGTATAGAGGTTGAGGAGTGCCGCCGCATCTTTTACGGAAGCCCCTCCAAATTTGTACACGTGCAAAGTCCTGTTCATAGGCAAAAAGGAGTCCCAAAATTCCCTGCTGCGAAGGTACGCAAAGATGAATGATCCACCTACAACTCAGGAGCTAAGGAAAAACTAAGCACGTTAATCCTCTCCAATCACCATTATTCAAAATTTGGCTTAGATTTGGAAGGAGATGTTTACATTTGCCTTTCTAACTGTAACAACCATGGCATTACGCTCCCTGTACCTCTCGCTAGCCATTTTGACACTGGCAGCACTCACTTGGACCTCTTGTGGCCCGAAAGCACCCGTTATCGACGAAACCTTCGCAACCCAAACCGAAAAGTTGCTGATTAAGGTTGATACCCTTCATACCGGTTTGGAAAACCCTTGGGGCATGACTTGGCTACCAGAAGGCACCCTACTTGTCACCGAAAGAAAAGGAGAGATCCTGGTTTTCAAGGAGGATAAATTTACGGGAGAAAAAATCCAAGGATTACCCGCTGTCCATAACGTCAATCAGGCAGGTCTCTTGGACGTTGCTGTGCATCCCAACTATGCTGAAAATGGCTGGATTTACATTTCTTATGCGCAAAACTTTGCCGACAGCACTGCTGCGACCACCATTCTTCGATTCAAGTTGGATGGAAACACTGCGGTCAATCAGGAGGAGCTTATCGTAGCTGGTCCCGCTTGGAAAGGTGGCCGTCACTTTGGTAGCCGCATCGTATTTGATAAGGCAGGCTTCCTCTATTTCTCCAACGGTGACAAGGGAAACATCCCAATGAATGCTCAAAACTTGAACAATGCACATGGAAAAATCCACCGTATCAAAGACGATGGCAGCATTCCTGCAGACAACCCATTCAAGGATTCCTTGGGAACCACCAGCTCAATCTGGACCTATGGAAACAGAAACCCTCAAGGTTTGATTTACGACAAAGCGAACGATAGAATTTGGGAGGTAGAGCATGGTCCAATGGGCGGCGACGAACTCAACCTCATCGAAAAAGGAAAGAATTACGGTTGGCCGGTGATCACCTACGGCATCAACTACGATGGCACGCCTATCACAGAAATCACAGAAAAAGAAGGCATGGAGCAGCCCAAGCATTACTGGGTACCTTCAATCGCTACCTGTGGGGTGGCCGTGGTCACGTCTGACAAATACCCAGCATGGAAAGGGAATATCCTAGTCGCTGCTTTAGCAAAGCAGCACATTGCTCGCGTGGAAATGAACGGCACGAGCTATGTGAAGGAAGAAAAACTACTTCAAGATATCGGACGCGTGCGTCAAGTTGCAGAAAGCCCAGAAGGTTACATCTATGCAATCACAGAGGCAACCGGCTTGTTAGTCAAATTACTTCCCATCCGATAATATTTTCGGATCCACTTATTGAGAAGACCTTTCCTTGAAAGGTCTTTTTTTTGTGCTCACCTTGTCCGTAACTTACTAGTCAAAATCAAAAAGAAATTTGACGCAACCTTCCAAACTCTTTCTGTCAATCAGGCGTTTGGGTAGTATGTCCTTGACCTCGAACACTATGAAAACTTTTCCAATAGCTATTCTCGCTCTTCTCGGTTTGTTATCTCCTTTTTTTTCATGCCAAGCCAAGGAGGGAGACCCAGTTCCTGATCCGGTAACTTCCCAAAAATTCGCTACGAAAACAGAGAAGATGAACATCAAGGTAGACACCCTCCACACAGGCTTCCAAAACCCTTGGGGCATGACCTGGATAAATGCAGAAACCCTGCTGGTGACGGAAAAGAAAGGGGAGCTCCTTATTTTCAAAAAAGACAAATTCTCTGGTCAAAAAGTAACTGGACTTCCCGCATTTTATACCACTGGCCAAGCAGGCTTGCTGGATATTGCTGTCCATCCAAATTATGCGCAGAATGGCTGGATCTACATTGCATACGCCAAGCCTATAGGCAATGGAGGGGCCACTGCAATCGCTCGATTTAAATTGTCAGGAACTGCTGTGGCATCCTTTGAAGAACTGATCGTCACTTCTCCTGAATGGAATGGAGGAACTCACTACGGCAGCAGGATTGTATTTGACAATCAAAATTTCTTGTATTTCAGCAACGGAGAGCGCGGCACGCAAGACAATGCCCAAAACCTAAAAAATTCACATGGAAAAATCCACCGCATTCATGACGATGGACGCATCCCTGCTGAAAACCCTTTTGTGAGCACTGCAGGAGCGATTCCATCCATCTGGACCTATGGCAACCGAAATCCTCAGGGTCTATTTTTTGACAAAGCCAGCAACCGCCTTTGGGAAGTGGAGCATGGTCCTCGTGGAGGCGATGAACTAAACCTGCTTGAAAAAGGTAAAAATTACGGTTGGCCGGTCATCACCTACGGCATCAATTACAACGGCACTCCCATCACAGACATCACTGAAAAAGAGGGAATGGAACAACCGGTGAAGTATTGGACTCCTTCCATTGCCACTTGTGGAATGACCCTAGTGAGCTCTGATCGCTATCCTGCATGGAAAGGAAATTTTCTGGTGGCTGCACTAGCAGGAACCCACATTGCTCGTGTGGAAATGAATGGAACAAAGCCTGCGGGTGAGGAAAAATTACTTCCAGGAATAGGTCGTGTACGTCAAGTGGCCCAAAGCCCAGACGGATACCTGTATGCCATCACTGAAGGGACAGGTCTACTGATCAAACTAGTTCCTTCTTCCTAAGCGTCAAAAATTGGGGCTTGGGTCTAGAAATTTCTAGACAAAATCCACGTCCACACTGAAAGGGTACTTCATTAGAAATTGAAGTGCTTCTTCAATGGCGAGATCCTCAAATAATACGCGGTGGAGGTTTTCGGTGATAGGGGCCCGGATGCCTGCTGTTTTCAAAAAAGCATCTACGATTCGAACGGTATTGACCCCTTCGGCAACTTCTTCCATCGTTTCCAGGATTTGATCGAGCGTCTCTCCTTTTGCTAGGCGATACCCAACGGTAAAATTTCTAGAGTCCGGGGAATTGCAGGTAGTCACGAGATCTCCTATCCCTGCCAGACCCATTACGGAACTGACGGTGCCGCCCAAGGCCTTACTTAAGTGTGCCATTTCGACCATCCCTCGGGAAATCAGCAATCCTTTTGCGTTTTCGCCCAAACCCAAGCCAGCCAAAGCACCTGCGGCAATGGCAATGATATTCTTGAGTACCCCACTGAGCTCCACCCCGATGATGTCAAAGTTGCCATACACTTGAAATTTTTCAGAACGAAGGAGGCGCTGTCCCTCTTGAACTACTTCATTGTACTTGCTGGCAATGACGGTAGCCGCAGGCTGATCATTGCTAAGTTCCTTGGAAATATTTGGACCAGCCAAGCAGCCCACGCGCACGGCTAGGGTTTCCTGGATGATCACTTCGCTCATCGTCATGATCTGATTGCGACGGAGCTTTTTGACCGTATCCCAGTCCTCCCCCTCCCCTAGCTTCACCACTAAGCCTTTGGTACCATGGATGACCAAGTGGTATGGATGCAAAAAAGGAGCGAAGGTCCGCGTCACCTCCAAAAATGCTGCGGAGGGAATCATTAAAAATAAGACCCCACAAGAGCTGCAGAGTTCCTCTGGAGAAAAAGTGGCTCGAATCTTCGGATTCAATGTTTTTCCTGAAGCACTGTGCTGGGTATTGATCTCATCTACCACTTCTTGTTTACGCGCATAGACCATCACCTCGCTTTTTTCTGCAAGCATGTTGGCTATCGCGGTACCGAAGCTTCCCACTCCGATCACCCCTATGGGTTGTGGTTTAGAAGAGTTTTTCAAGGCCATACCCATGTAATCTGTTGTGGTAAAAATAAAGCAAACTCATGTCCTCAGTAGCCAGATTGCCTTCCTTGTTTTTGATTAGTGGACGTTTGGCGTGGTACATCCCTACATTTTCGAGTCCATGGGTGATAATTTCATCCATAGATCGGTAGAGGTGGGGGGCTGCATCAATTTTTCCTTGGGCTTTTAGCTCAAAAATTTTGTCCAATGCCACCTGACAAGCCGCTTTGAATTCTTCATAACCTACCACCAGGTCCTCCTGCGGGAGACGGATGAGGTCAAACAAATCCATTTTGGCATTCTTAGTTTGAATTAACTCAAAAGCCACAAAAGCCACCAAATGGGAGCTAAACACCCGGTTGATTTTATGAAATTCCTCGACAATTCGCTTGCCAAGCATCTGGGTATATTCTTCTTCCCGCTGCGCATCCACAGTTACTTTGCCGTTAGACATAAAATACTCCTCGGTATTCACTTCGCGTCCCCACTTGTCTAGACTCTTGCCTTCTTGATCGACGTAGTTTCCCATCACATCCATAGCGCGACCTATGGAAACCGAGATGTCTGAACCTTTGGTGAAGAATTTGAAAAGGAATTTGGAAATCTTGTAGGAGTTGGAAAACTCGTCGTTCTCCTTGTAATACCGCTCCTGACCTGTTTGGCTTAGGTAATCCTGAATCAGGCTAGGCGCCTCTAGGACAAAGTGGTAATTGATGGTAACAGGAACGATGAAAATCTTGCCAGAAACATCAGAAATACCCTGTTGGAAATTTGCTCGCTGAGCTTCTATGGCAGTGCTGAGAAGTCCCAACTTCAGTTTGGATTCGATGATTCCACTTCTAGAACGGGTGCCGCCAGGAAAAAATAAGCTGTGACAGCCAAATCGAATGGCCTCTTTGGAGTAGGTCTTGAGGGTCTCCAGGTACATCAGATTTTTCTTTCTCCGATCCACCTTGTATGCCCCAAGAGCATTCATAAAGTATGCGAAAATGGAAATATTGAAAAGGTTGAGACCTGCCCCATAAATGAATGGAGGCATCCCCAAGACTGAAATTATCCAGCCGATCAAGACGCTATCCAAATTGGAAAAATGGGTTGGAACCATGATAATGGTTCCCTTAGTTGCCAATTCTCTGATTTGCGCAGTCTGTCCGGTAATCTGGATTTTATCCTGTAGCGTATATTGATTGCTGAATAAGGAGCCAAAGCCCTTCACTCGTGCAGCATTCAGCAGGCGAGAAAACCCA
>Ga0209400_1001773_pt1 | contig 16924 bp, 10 predicted proteins | sample M_130807_EF_Meta_FD_187313 | JGI IMG/M metagenome (GOLD analysis project Ga0209400, IMG submission 187313) | Freshwater microbial communities from Lake Montjoie, Canada to study carbon cycling - M_130807_EF_MetaG (SPAdes) (version 2) | ecosystem: Environmental > Aquatic > Freshwater > Lake... | reverse complement strand
CGGCCAGGCTGCCCCACTCGAATCGACCGGCGCGGTTAGCGCTGTTCAGCGCAGGCGCCCACGAGGGATTTATCTTCTGCCGAACGCGTTCACTACTGCCGCGTTGTTTGGGGGTTTTTTTGCCATCGTGCAAGGCATGAATGGCCAGTTCCAGACGGCCGCCATCGCGATTTTCGTCTCGATGGTGCTCGATGGCCTTGACGGGCGGGTGGCGCGCCTGACCAACACGCAAAGTGCTTTCGGGGAACAGTACGACAGCCTCGCCGACATGGTTTCATTTGGGGCTGCACCAGCACTCGTCGTCTATGAATGGTCGCTCAAGGGGCTGGGCAAACTCGGCTGGTTGGCCGCGTTTGTGTACGTCGCCGGGGCCGCACTGCGTCTGGCGCGATTCAACGCCAATATCAGCGTGGTGGATAAGCGTTTTTTTCAGGGGATGCCAAGCCCGGCAGCAGCGGCGTTGGTGGAGCAATTGCTCGAGGACCCCACCCCTTCCGATCTGGTCGCGGCATGCGGCGCCGCCAGGCGGCTTGTTGCCCGTGGGCTCGAAGGCCTGGCATTCGCGTTCCTGACGCCGTTCGTGACGCCCGAACGCCTCTCCCTGGAGACGCATTCGTTCCACTACCGGGAATTGCTGGTGGAGTACGTGGCCTGCATCGAGGAACGGCTGTCGGTCGAGGCGGAAGAGCAGGTGTTCTGGTTCGATTGCGATCGCGTGGTCATGGCGCTTGAGGCGCTTCGTAGCGGTGGCCAGTTCGCAGCGAGCGTCGAGGCGGATCGGTTGCTCGGGCTCGCGCTCGTGAGCGCATCCTCCACTCGATTCTCCGGGTTGCTCGGAACCGGCCCTGAGCAGCTGCTGGAGGAGGCCGTCGAAGTCGGTCGGCGTCGCCTGAAGGCGGCTGCCGCCGGCTCAGATCCCGCGGTGGAAGACGACGCCCGGCACAATCTGTCCAACTGTTTGCGATTGCTCGCAGAACGCCGGGGCGATTCTTCTGCCGATCAGGAAGTGCTGCTGATCGAGGCGCTGAACGTCGGCCAGCGGGTGCGGAACCCTGACGCCTGGAATGCCGCGGCCGCACTCTGGGATCTGGCCCGCGTATACGAGCGCCGCAAGGACTTCGAGCGGGCGTTGCAGTACTTCCGCGAGTGCGCAGCGGTGGAGCGCAGGCAGGAGAAGTGGTGGCCTGCGTGCCAGACGGAGTCGAAGATCAGCGATGTGCTCCAGGAACTGGGGCGGCATGAGGAGGCTCTGAGAGCCCAGGCCCGGGCAGTGGACTACGCGAAGGCCTCGGGCTCGCCCAGGCACCTTGCCGTGGCGGAGGAGTGGCTGGGCGACACGCTGCGCAGGGCCGATCGGCTCGACGAGGCAATGCAGGCGTACGACCGTTCGCTGCGTACGGGCATGGGGCCGCCGCGGGCAGGTGACTGGTCGCCCAATTCGGTGCTCTCCGAGATCGCGAACGTCCACATGCGACGCGGGGATGTCGCCAAGGCCATCGAGATCCTGCGCCATGCAGTCGAGACCGCACGCCAGGGCGGCGATCGTCGGGAACTGGCGATTGCGTTGGAGCAGCTCGGCCATGCCTTGCATGAAGCCGGTCGATATCGCGAGGCGATCGACGAGTACGCGGAGTCGCACGAGGTCGGTTCCTATCCGGAGCCTGTCGAGCGCTGGAGGCAGGAGATCTCGCTGCACTGGCAGGCGCGATGCCACCAGCGGCTCGGCGAGCACGATCGCGCCATCGAGATTCGGCGTTCGCTGGTGGAGCGCGAACGCCAGTCGGACGACCGTCGACGCCTGTGCGTTGAACTTGACTGGCTGGCGTGCGCGTTGCGCGACGCCGGAAGGTTCGATGACGCGGCGGTCGCGTTCGGTGAGGCCTACGAGGCCGGAATGGTGCCCGACCAGATCCCCGGGTGGACGCCGTCGGGAATCCTGTATCGGCATTCGTCGATGTGCGTCGATCGAGGCGATCATGACTCGGCCATCCGGCTCTGTCGCCACGCGGAATCCATCAGCAGGCACTCCGGCGACCGTGCCCAGCATGCGCGCGACCTAGAGAACCTGGGCGATGTGCTTCGGGGCGCACGACGCGTGGAGGAAGCGCTTTCGGCCTATCGTGAGTCATTCGCGGTGGGCATGCATCCGGAGCCTGCCGCGGAGTGGTCGCCGCGGTCGGTGCTCAACGAGGAGGCGGAAACCCTTTCGTCCATCGGTGATCATGCAGGCTGCCTCGCTGTGCGCCAGCGCGCCGTGGAACTGTGCCGCCGGCAGGGGCAACGGCAGGAGCTTGCGTTCGATCTCGAGTACCTCGGCGACGCGCTTCAGGCGTGCGGGCGTCTTGAGGAGGCGGCGGCTTCCTTCGCGGAGTCGTTCAGGTGCGGGATGCACCCTGACCGCGTGCCGGACTGGAATCCCTGCATCCCGTTGGGCAAGGAGGCCGGCATTCGACTCGAGCTGGGCGAAGAGGCAGCCGCGGCCGACCTGCGGCGGCAGGCAGTGGAGTTGCGTCGGAAGGACGTCGAGCACTGCCGGGCTTCGGACAATCGCAAGGATCTTGCGAATGCGCTCGAGTACCTGGGGGACGCTCTCCGCGAGGCCGGATCCGCCGAGGACGCGCTGACTGCCTACCGCGAGTCGTTTGACGTGGGCATGCGCCCGGAGCGCGCGCCGGGCTGGTCGCCGCGTTCCGTGCAGATCGAGGAGGCCAGGCTCCTGGCGTCGGTCGCCGATCACGAAGGCTGCATATCGGTGCGACGCCGGCTGGTCGCGTTCAGTCGCGAAGACGGCGACCGCCGCAACCTGGCGATCGATCTCGAGCACCTCGGCCATGCGCTGCGTGACGCCGGCCTGCCGGACGATGCGATCGAGATGTACCAGGAGTCGCATCGCGTCGGCATGGACCCCTCGCCGGTACAGAACTGGAACCCGGGCATTTCGCTTGGGTGCCAGGCGTCGCTGATCGCGGATCGCGGAGACAAGCCAGAGGCGCTTCGCCTTCGTCGTGAAATTGTGGCGTTGAGCCGGTCTCGGCAGATTCCGCGCGAATTGGCCATCGCACTGGAGCATTTCGGGGACGCCCTTCGGGAGGCCGGATCCGCCGAAGAGGCGTTGCTTGCCTACCGCGAGTCATTCGAGGTCGGCATGTCTCCCGTGCGTGCCCCTGATTGGTCGCCTGGGTCGGTGCTGCGAGAGGAAGCAGACCTCCTGTCTTCGCTCGGTGACCATGAAGGTTGCGTATCAGCGCGACGCCGTGTGGTGGAGTTTGCCCGTGAGGACGGCGATCGTCGTGGGTTGGCGGTTGGTCTCGAGTTTCTCGGCCATGCGCTGCGTGACGCTGGTCGGCCCGACGAGGCGATTGGTGTTTATCAGGAGTCACATCGCGTTGGCATGGACCCCTCGCCGGTACAGAACTGGAACCCGGGCATTTCGCTGCGATGCCAGGCGGAGTTGAGGGAAGACCGTGGCGAGAAGGCGGAGGCGCTGCGGCTTCGTCATGAGATTGTCGAGATTGAGCGTGGGCGCCAGGACCGCCGCGAGTTGGCGATTGGTCTCGAGTTTCTCGGCCATGCTCTGCGTGACGCTGGCCGGCCCGACGAGGCGATCGAGATGTACCAGGAGTCGCATCGCGTCGGCATGAACCCTTCGCCGGTCCAGAAGTGGAATCCGGGCATTTCGCTGCGACACCAGGCGGAGTTGATCGCGGAGCGCGGCGACAAGGCAGAGGCGCTTCGTCTTCGTCGCGAAATCGTGGCGATGAGCCGGGCTCGACAGATTCCGCGCGAATTGGCCATCGCTCTGGAGTATCTCGGGGACGCCCTTCGGGAGGCCGGATCTGCCGAAGAGGCGTTGTCTGCCTACCGCGAGTCATTCGAGGTCGGGATGTCGCCCACGCGTGCCCCGGATTGGTCACCTCGTTCGGTGCTGCGGGAGGAAGCAGCCCTCCTGTCTTCTCTCGGTGACCATGAAGACTGCGTATCAGCGCGACGCCGTGTGGTCGGGTTCGCACGTGAGGACGGGGATCGTCGTGCACTGGCGGTTGATCTCGAGTTTCTCGGCCATGCGCTGCGTGACGTCGGCCGGCCGGACGAGGCGATTGGGATGTACCAGGAGTCACATCGCGTCGGCATGGACCCTGCGCCTGTCGAGGACTGGAACCCGTACATTTCGCTGCGATGCCAGGCGGAGTTGATGGAAGACGGTGGCGAGAAGGTGGAGGCGCTGCGGCTTCGGCATAAGGTTGTCGAGATTGCGCGCGGGCGCCAGGACCGTCGCGAGTTGGCCATCGCGCTGGAGGCCCTAGGCGATGCGCTTCGGGAATCAGGACAGCCCGGGGATGCTGCGATCGCCTTCGCGGAGGCATTCGATTGCGGCATGTACCCGGAGGTTGTCGAAGAATGGAGCCCCCGCATCCCGACCCGCAAGGAAGCAGGCGTTCGTGAGGCACTCGGCGAACAGCTGGCTGCAGGTGAATTGCGTCGGCGGGTCGTAGCACTGAGTCGCGCGGAAGTCGAGCGGTGCCGCGGATCCGGGGATCGGGGTCGTCATGCCGATTGCCTGGAGTACCTCGGAGATGCGCTCCGTGAAGCTGGATCCGATGCTGAGGCGTTGGCCATCTATCGCGAGTCGTACGATGTCGGCATGCGCCCGGAGCGTGCGCAGGGGTGGTCGCCGCGGTCGGTGATGAGTGAAGAAGCCAAGCTTCTTGCATCGCTCGGTGATGGTGAAGGCTGCGTGTCCGTGCGTCGACGCATCGTGGAGGTCAGCGGCCAGGATGGCCAGCGGCGGGATTTGACACTCGACCTGGATTACCTCGGTGATGCACTCCTGCGGATCGGTCGCCATCGGGAGGCAGTTGCCGTGTTTGCGGAGTCTTTCCGGGAAGGCATGCACCCCGAGCGGATCCCCAACTGGAATCCGTGCAGCTCGCTGGTCAAGGGCGCGGAGGCGTGTTTGGCGGTGGATGACAAGGAAGGTGCCGACGACCTCTATCGGCGTGCGGTCGAGCTGCGGCGTGCGGACGTCGAGCGCTGCCGTCGCTCCGGTGATCGTGGTGAACTGGCCAACCATCTCGAGTATCTCGGTGATGCGCTTCGAGTCAGTGGTAAGAGCGACGAGGCGCTGTCGGCGTACCGAGAGTCGTATGCGGTCGGCATGCAGCCGGAACGTGCGGCAAAGTGGTCGCCGCGTTCGGCATTGGCCGAGGAAGCGGCGCTTCTCTCGACTCTTGGCGACCATGCTGGCGCGGCGGTGGTTCGGCTGCGAGCGATTGATTTCATTCGACTGGAAGGGGATCGCCGAGCGCTCGCCATCGAAATGGAACTGCTCGGCGACGACCTGCGCCTTTCCGATCGATCCGAGGAGGCGATCCGGGCATATCTCGAGTCGTTCGAGGTGGGTACGACGCCGCCCGTTCGGTTCGGCGGAGATGCCGCACGGCCGCTGTTGGAGGCTGCGCTGATGGTCGGGGCTTCGGGCGACAATGATGGCGCGGTTCGGTACCTGAGGCGTGCCGTGGAGGTGGCGCGTGGCCCGGATGCGGCACAGGTGCCGAATGAACCCGTCGTGCTGCTGCGTGCATCGGGGGCCCTTGGCGCGATGCTGTCATCGGCGAGCATGGTGATCGCCGCCCTCGAGGAGATGCATCCGGACCGCCAGGCCGCGCTGGCGCTGGCACGGGGTACGGAGTGCAGTGATGAGTTGCTGCTGGCCACCGCGAATTGGTGGCGGACCCAGGCTGAATGCCTCGAAGCAATCGGCGATCGTCACGAGGCGGAGTCCGCCCGGCGCCGCGAGCGACGGACCCGAAGCAGATTGACCGAGCAAGGTTGACGGCGGAGCGGCAGTTTCAGCGGGATTTTCCGTTGCTTCGGCTCGATGTCGGGCGATTGAGGGGCGTCCCGTGCTTGAGTCAGCAATCGGGCCCGCTGCGGAAAGGTGCTGCGGATCATGAGTCGGGGAGAGTTCAGGCGCGAATTTATGTGCGTTTCTCCCGATGTTGACCGCTTTGCGTCGCCATGCAGCCGGCTGATCGGGGCTCTTCGCTGGTTGTTCGGCTTGGGGTGAAGTAACAGCTTCACCGTCGTACATCAACATGCGTGCATGGCGACCCGGACAGATTTTCAGATCGATTTTCCACGCTCGCAACGCATACCGCTGTCCAGGGTCTTTGACGCCAGCGGGCTCAGGAAGTCGAAGTATCGGAAGGTCATGTGCGAGCTCAGCCTTCCGATTGCCTACGGCGTTCGCTCGTGCGCGTGTGCAGCACGACTGGGGCCCCGGTCTTCTCTGCCCAGGGATGCGCCGCATGGCGCCCCTCAGCGCTGATCCGCAGGGCGTCTCGGCATTCAAGGCGGGGCAAAGAGCTCAAGGCTCGTCCGTGATTCGGCAAAGTGGGCTCTCCGATGCGGAGGACCGACCGATGCCCTCAGCGTCAGTGAATTCGTTCACGATCGACCCATCGCCGCAAACCATGATCGCCAATGCGGGGCAGCCTTCGCAGAATCCAGGTTTTCATGGGAAACCTGCACGATTGCTTTATCTGGCCCCCCCCCGCCTACCCCTCCCGCTCCGCCTTCTTCCCCAACTCGCGCGCCAGCGACTCAACCATCCGCTCGAGCCGCGCGATCCGCGCGCTCTCCTCGCTGCCGCCTTCGGGCTGCGGTGCGCTCGGCGGTGGTGCCGGCGCCTGCTGCGACATGCGCGCTGCCGAGCGCTTGTACACCCGCCCGGATTCGCCCATCGCCGCACGCAGCGCGGCGGCGATCGCCGGGTCATCCACACTGTCCTCGGGATCGCTCGAGCGCATCCTCGCAGGCATCACCGGGCTCATCGGGCTCATCGCGCTCATCCGCGCAAAACTCTCCGTTCCCTCCCAGCCTTGGCCCTTTCCGCGCTGCGGCATGCGTTCGCCGCGCTCCATCAGCCATTCGCGCCAGGCGTGCTGGTTGAACGTGTAGTGGCGCGGCGGGCGGCCGATGCGGTCGGCGTCGGTGGCCTCGCGCGTGCCGTGCGTCTCGCGCAGGATGCGGCGGTGCACGAATTCCTGCAGCCGCCGGCGGAAGCTGCTGCTTGACTCCATGGCCCCCGGTGGCAGGCCGAGCGTCGCCGCGATGGCCTGCTGCAATTCGCCGAGCGTGAATGCCTCGGGAAGGAGCGCCACCACGGCGGGGAGGCCGTCGAGCGGGTCCTGCGTCAATGGTTCCTGGCTCAGCGCGCCGAGCCGTGCGTCGTCGCCCACGATCCGCTGCGCGAACGGGTCGGCGGCCAGCGCGCCGCGCACGGAGGCAAGCACCTGCCGCGCGAAGGCGTGGTCGTCGAGTTCCATGCCCATCTCCCGGAGCGCGGCCTCGGGGAGCTCGAGGTCAATGTGGCGCTGCCCGCTCGCATGCTCCCGCAGCCGCACGGCAGCCCACACCGGGATGGCCAGGCGGTTGCGTCCCATCATGCGGGGGAGCAGGGGATGCACGCGCGATGCCAGTTCGGCGCTCGGCACTTCCTCCGCCAGGAGCATGGGAATCCAACGTCCCGGGTCGCTTGAGCTGAACCGCCCGGCTGCCCGCGCGGTGACCGGGATCGGCCGCACCCGCATCACCAGCAACCGATCGCTGCCCGGCGGGAGCGCGAACAGGACGGGAACGATCAGGGTTTCGATCGGAACGATGCCCATGGGGAGGTCCTCAAGTGCCTGATCGGCAAGAGGTTGAGGGGAGGATAACGGCATTTGGAGATTGTGACAAATACATTAGTTGCACTATTGAGTAAATGTGCTAAACTGCCTCCAGCCCTTCCAGGGGCCCGCCCGGCGCTGTCCGGGCGGTTCGAACACCGTTTCAGCAGGGGACCCTCCGCCATGGCAGACACGCAGACCGGCAGCAATCGCGCGCACATCACCGTCATCCTCGACCGCACCGGCAGCATGGAGTCGATCCGCGAGGACACCATCGGCGGCTTCAACGGGTTCCTGGCCCAGCAGCAGGCGGTGCCGACGCCCACCAGCTTCACGCTGGTGCAGTTCGACACCCAGGCGCCGTTCGAGGTGCTGCACGCCTTCGCGCCCATCGCCGAGGTGAAGCCGCTGACGCACGAAACCTACGTGCCGCGCGCCTCCACGCCGCTGCATGACGCCATCGGCCGCGGCATCATCGACCTCGACGGGCGCCTGGCCGCGCTCCCGGCGGCGGAGCGTCCTGATCGCATCGTGTTCGTGATCGTCACCGACGGGCAGGAGAACTCGAGCCGCGAGTTCACCGGCGCGCAGGTGTCCGGCATGATCGACGCGCACCGCAAGGCCGGCTGGCAGTTCGTCTTCCTCAGCGCCGACGAGGGCGCCATCAAGGACGGCAGCTCGGTGAACATCAACCCGGAGTTCTCGATGGGCGTCACCAAGAACGCCCGCGGCACCGGCCGCATGTGGAGCGCCCTGGCGAGCCGCACCGCGGCGTACCGGTCGAGCGCTGCGCCCGACATGAGCCTGCGCGAGATCAAGGAGCGGCTGGCTCGGGAGGACCGCGAGCAGTCGGAATCGCAGCAGCGGTGAAGTTTCTGCTTCACCCACGCCTCGTACGTTGTGTGCTCGTCACCTGCGTGGTTCGCGTCCGAAGCGGCGCGCCACGCAGGGCAGGCGAGCCGCAGCAACGTGCGCGGTGTGGGTGAACGACGCGTGAACCAGGAACTTCCGAGAAAGCAAGGCAAATCACCATGACAGCAGGCGCACTGACCGCACTCTCGATGATCTCGTCCGTCTACGGGTCCACGATTTTCCAGATCGACGACAACTTCGTCATCTGGCAGTCCGGCATTGCCGTCAAGCTCGACAACGGGGCGTGGGTGGGATCGAGCTTCGAAACCTGGCCGGGCGTGAATCCGCCATGGAACCCGGTGACCTCCCCGCGATCCGCTTCGATGTCCGCGCCCACCTATGGGTACGGATCGACGTACGCACCAGTCAACGCACCGGCATACGGGTGCTCGTGCGGCCACGGCTCCGCCTTCCTGCGGCCGTCACCGCCGCCGCAGGTGGTGCGTCACCACTTCACCATCGCCGGCCAGTCGGTGGTCCATGAAACCACTCGCTGAACTGCTTGCCGTTTCACTCCTGCCGATTGACTGACACGAAACAACCGTTACCATTCCGTCCAGCATTCAGATCCCCACCGCCTCTCAGGTGGGACGCAACCGAGCACGCCGCGTGGCGCGCCACGGTGCGGAGGAACCCCCGCCGTCCGGCATCGGACAGCGCTCTTCAGCGGACTGCGTCCCTCACCGGACGCCTTCCCGCGGAAGACACGGGGCATGCGGCGCTCACGCGCAAAACCTGGCCTTTTCAGGCTGGACGCTGCCTTTCGTGTCTTCTGCCGCCGGCGGGGTGACCTCGATCGCATTCTCGCGTTCGAAAGGTGCATGCACATGAGTCGATATTCCGGCTGTCATTGGATGGCTCGCCGCTCGCCCCAGCCGCCGTCGCCACTCGCGGTGCTCGAGGCAGCCGTGGCGGCCTACTCCCGTTTCCACCCGCGGCCAACGGCGGCAAGCCAGGCCCAGGAGCGTCGGCAGCGCCGTGAGGCTGCTGATCCGGCCGCCTCCCCCAAGCGCCTGGCGGTCCTGATGGAGCACTGCGCCGACCAGGTGCTGGCGAACCCGGCGTGGCAGCTCGCGTGCGTGGCGGAACCCGGGTTGCTCGCATCGCTCACCGATGGCCAGCTTGCCGGTGCATGCACGAGCGCCCAGGCCGATGAGGGCTTCCTGGCGGCAGTCGGGCATCTGTATGCCGGCAACCGTGGTGCCGGCAGGGAGGTGGGCTGGTTGCTTGCCTCGCATGCCGACACTCCGCGCTCGACGTTCGAGAACCTCATTTCCAACTGGAAGCAGGAACGGATCGGCACCCCGGTGCAGGAGGTTGCCCTGCAGCGCCTGCGCGACCCGCAGAGCACGCTCCGCGGCTGGCGTGATGCCGTGCCCCTGGCAATTCGCTGTGAACGAAGCCTCAACACCCCGAGGACCATGGGCCAGCAGTGGTCGCTGCTCTGCGGCCTGCTCACGGCGGGGCACGTGCCGGCAGATGCGCCGCTTCTTGATGTCATCGTCATGCACTGCCGCAGTGACGTTCGTGAGCGGCTCATGGAGTACCTGCCGCCCGATTGCCCGCACGCCCGCGCGCTGCGCGAGTTCGGCGCGTACGTGAAGGTGGGCATCCACTACCGGATGCGCACCATCGACTACACGATGCGGGCGGTCATCCGCCGCTGGGAGGGCGTCGGTGCGCTCGGCCGCGCGCCCGATCGATGCGCACGGACGGTGTTCACCACGAACCGGCTCGAAGATCCGTGGGCATCGTGGTGCGGTGCCCAGGTGCAGCGCTGGACCGAGCGCAGCGCCGAACTCGCCGCCGAGTATCGCAGTCGTTCGCGCGTGGCGTGGGAGCTGGCGACCGACGGGCCAGCGGCCTTCCGCGCGTTGGAGTCCAGGGTGCGGAAGGCCGATGCCGCGGGGCGTGGCCTCGAGGTGAACCACCTGGCGGTGCTCTCGAGCGACCGGTGCTCCGTCGAGTCGCTGACGATCGCCGCGCGGGCGCAGTCGTGGTTCGTGCGCCTCTGCGTGGCGGCCAACCGCGTTGCGGATACGGCCGTGCTGCAGCCGCTCGCCAAGGATCCGCATTGGATCGTGCGCGGTGCGGCGTTGGAGTCGCTGGCCGCGCGTGCGGCGATCGAGGTGAAGCCATGAGCAGCGCGTTGATCGCCGCACCTCGGCCGTTCACTCCCGGCGCGCCCGCCGCTGTCGGCATTGACCCAGGCAACTTCCTGGCCGATCGCCTCACCGTGGCGCAGGCCCGCGCCCTGTCCGCGGATCCGGCAACCAGCATCCCGATGCTCGCGTCGTTGGCAGTGCGGGAGCCGATCCGCGTCCTTGCGAACCCTGCGTGGGAGCTTGCCATGGTGGCACAGCCGGCCCTCCTCGCCAACGTTTCCGACGAGGCACTGGCGGCCCTGGCCAGCTGCGCGAAGGCGGACGCGGAGTTCCTTCGCAGTGCCGCCCGGTCCTGCGCGCTTCGGCCAGCGGCCACGAAACGCACCATCTGGGCGCTCGCCTCGCGTACCGACGCGCCTGCGGAAGTGCTGCAGCTTCTGGCGTCGTTGGCGGATCCGAAGCACACCTCCTCCGACGGCCGCGAGATCGCGCGGCTCCGTGCTTGGCAGGACGGTGCCCGGCTCCTCGGCTGGCGCGCCGCGGTGGAGGTCACGGGAATCACCTACCTGCAGGCCAGGAAACTGCCGAACTCGATACCGACGGTGTACGAACCGGAAGCAATCTCGACGCTCCTGCACGATTTCCCAGCGCTCGTCGACAGTCCCATCGTTCGCCTGATCGCCATGCTCGGGCAGCGCGAGATGCGGATGCGCATCCTGCACGCGGCTGCGCCGACGAATGCCGCAGTGCTCGAGATGCTCTCCATCAGCGACACCATCGGAAAGGGCGTCCGCGTCGATGACCAGAGCGTGTGGGTGATGTTCCACAGCCAGGTCGGCGGCCACGGGTTGCGCAACACCACTCCGCAGCGTGCAGGTGCCGGCGGCATGAACGTCGCGATGGGTCGCAGCTTCCAGCGGAAAAACGCCGGTCGGCTTGCCTTGCGCTGGGCATGCGGTGAGCGAATCGATGCAGACGGCAAGAATTGGGGCCCGAAACTCCGAGAAGGCTCCATTCCCATTGAGGATGCCATCCACGCAGCCCGGCACGCGCCCGAGCATTCGAGCGTGCACATGCTGCTCCTGGCGCACCCCCGCTGCCCGCGCCGATTGCTGCAGCGGCGGGTACAGAGCCCGAACTGGATCTCGCGCCTGGCGACCGCGCTCAACCCCGCGGTGGGAGAGACGTTCCGCGGTCGCCTCCGCTCGGACCTGCATTGGATCGTGCGCGCGGCGGCGTATGGGGTCAACGCGTAGGGCGGGGTGTGGCGGGTGCAGCCGTGACCCTCGCGCCAACTTCAACATCCACCCCCATCCCCACCAACCTCCGCGCCACCTCCGCCGCCGCCCGCGCATCCGCCTCCGCCCGGTGCGTCTCACGGAACGGGATCCCCAGCACCTCGCACACCGTCGGCAGCTTGTGGTTTCGCGGCGCGAATTCGCGCAGGCCGCGGCGTGCCATGCGCACCGTGCACTCGAACTCCACCTGCATGCGGTCGCCGAGCGCGCGCGTCAGCTGGCTGCGCTCGAACGATGCGTTGTGCGCAAAGACGCGGCGCGGGCGCCCGGTCTTCGCGTCCTGGTACTCGAGCTCGGTGAGGAACCGGTCCCACACTGCGTGGATGGCCGGCTTGCCGCGCACCTCGCGGGGGTGGATGCCGTGCACGCGCATGGCGAACGGGTCCCAGTCGACGTCGCCTGGGTCCACCAGGCTGGTGACCACGAAGAGCTCCGCGCCGGTCTCCAGGTCGAGTCCCACCGCGCTGAATTCGCAGATGGCCCCGTGGAGGTTCGCGGTCTCGATGTCGACGCCGATGATGATCATGGGGAAGGGCGGAAGACCGCGGGGGCGTGACGATACCGCGGTGAGCTGATGCAATCGGTGCGGTGGTTCGCGAGTGTGGTGACCGCGCACCGGCCCCTTCCCATCCGTCACCGCTCGGCCACGATCTCCATCACCGTCGGCGCCACCAGGAACGCCCCGGGCTGCGTGGCCGCGGCCTCGATCTCCGCAAGAAGCTCCTCCTCCCACTGCCGCGTGGCCAGCCCCAGCGCCACCAGCCGCGGCGCGTACGTGCGGATGAACCCTGCCGGCCAGTGCCAGAGCGGGTCGGCGGGTCGCGCCACGCGCGCGATCGGGCGCAGGGCGGTGACCTTCATGCCGGCCTCGGCCATGAGCGTGGGCAGGCGGCCGGCGATGTTGGCGTTGCCGCCGCCTTCCGCGAAGCTTTTCATCGCATGCTGCACGAACTCCCGCACGCGCGGCCCGTGCGGATGCAGTGCGTAGGTCTCGTAGTGGATGTACTCGTGGAACACCGCGCGGCCGCCCGGGGCCAGCGCATCGCGCACCGCATGCACCAGCATGGCGGGGTCGCGCACGAACATGGCCACCCAGCGACACCAGACGGCGTCGAACTGGCCGTGCATGTCCGCGGGGAGCGGGGCGTGCATGAGGTCGAAGGTGCGGACGTCGGTGTCCGGCCGGCCGTGCGCCGCCGCGCGTTCCTTCGCCTGGCGCACGAACTCCGGCGAGATCTCGAGGCCCGCCACGTGGCCATGCTCGCCCACCTCGGCAAGGAGCGCGTCGATGGCAAGCCCCGGCCCGCAGCCCACGTCCAGGACGCGCGAACCACGCGTGATCCCCGCCGCGCGCCACGCGTGCCGCACCTCGTCGATCCACAGCGCATGCTGGCGCGCGAGGCGGTCGCGCTCCTCGTCATGGGTGCCGAGGACGTATTCGTGCGCAGGTCGGGAGCGGGGGGTGGACATGGGGTGGAGGGATCATATGATACCTTTTGTGCGGCTCTTTCTCCTGGAACACGTGCCATTTCCGCCGGCGCGCCGACACTCGGCCCCCACATGCCGAGCGACGATCCATGGGTTCGTTCCTACGACCTCCTCGCGGACGGTCCGACGCCGAAGTGGTGGGTTGCTGATCCATCCATGGGCGCGCGTTGGCATCCCACGAACACCCAGAACCCCCGCCACAGCCGCGCGCCGTACTTCACCGGGCCAGAAGCCGTGCAGTTCGTCCGACGGGGCATCAGCGAGTTGCTGCGGTATCGACGGCGGCATGCTCGCGGGTGTCCGCCCGGCATCGAAGCACGCGAGGAGACGTGGAACCGCGATCCGTCCCGCCCGGTGTTCGTCCTGGTTGTTTCTGGACGATTTGGAACCCCAGCTGTCTACGTCAAGTGGATCCTCCCGCTGCCGAGCACACCAGGCGGCCCGTTGATCTTCATCAGTTTCCACGCGAGCACAAAGACCCATGAACGACCACACTGAGATTCGTTGCTTCGCATGCGGCACTTCGGGGATGAAATGGTCCCGCAAGCGCATCGATGTTCCGTACTTGGATCGTGCCGGAGCAGAGCGCACGGCAACGGCCGTCGTGCGCGTAGCCACGTGCGGTGCGTGCGGTTTTGCGATACGGCCCGCGGACTCGCTCCTTGCGGAGCATGCCGCGGTCTGTCGCCACAGCGGCCTCCTTGCCCCCGAGGACATCGTGGCCGCGCGCAATCGCCTGGGGCTGACGCAGCAGGAGCTGGCCGCGCGCTCCGGGTGCGGCATTGCGAGCATCAAGCGCTGGGAATCAAGCCGAAAGTTCCAAAACGTCTCGAGCGACCGGGCGCTGCGCGCGGTGCTGGAGCTCGATGCCGGCGCCGACACCGGCACCGGCCGCGGGGAAAAAGCCGCGAAGCCGCGGGGCGGGGCACGCAAGCGCAAGGCTGGGTGATCGCGTGGTCGTTGGGTCGATGCGCTGCCTGCGCCATCCGTCCGGCGCCATCAATCCGGTGCCGCGCTCCGCGCCCATTCCCGCCCCCCATCTGAACATTCACCGCGTACCCTCCGCGCATGCCAACGCGTCGCCGCTTCCTCCTCGCTGCCGCCGGTCTCGCACTCACGCCCGCCCTCGCTCGTTGCGTTGCCGACAAGCAGGGCCCCGCCGTCCTCAAGGAGGCCGGCCCGCGCCGCCGCGATCGCCTGCGACTGGCGTGCATCGGCACCGCCAACCGCGGCTGGGAGAACATCGAGGCCCTCCGCGGCGAGCAGATCGTGGCGCTCTGCGACGTGGACTGGGACTACCTGAAGAAGGCCGGCTTCAAGTTCGTGGACGCCAAGCGCCACACCGACTGGAACGAGGTGGTGGAAGCGCGGCGCGCGCTGGACCTGGACGGCATCGTGGTGTCCACGCCCGACCACTCGCACTTTCCCATTGCCGCGGCTGCATTGCGCTGCGGGCTTCCCGTCTACTGCGAGAAGCCGCTCGCGCACACGCTGGGCGAGGCGCGCGAACTCCGGATGATGGCGCGCGAGTCCGGGTTGTCCACGCAGCTCGGTACGCAGATCCACGCATCGAGCACCTACCGCCAGGTGGTGGAAGCCGTCCGCGCGGGCGCCGTCGGGCGCATCACCGCGGTCGACTGCTGGCAGACCAAGAGCTGGGGCGGCGGCAAGCTGACGCCCGGGGCCAAGGCGCCGCCGAACCTCAACTGGAACCTCTGGCTCTGCAAGAAGCCGAGCGTGCCGTACATTGAGGGCATCCACCCCGCCAACTGGCGCCGCTACTGGGCGTACGGCTCGGGAACGCTCGGTGACATGGGCTGCCACATCATGGACCTGCCGGTCTGGGCGCTCGGACTGGCGCCGACCGCGGACATGCCGGGCTCCGGCTCCAAGCCGCTCAACATCGAGGTCCGCACCGAGGGTCCGCCGCTCGATTCCGTGGGCACGCCCGAGTGGCTCGAGGTGACGTGGGCCATCCCCGGCGCTGCCGGCGAAGGCAAGGATCCGCTGGTGCTGCGCTGGTTCGACGGCGGCCGCAAGTCGCCCTTCGTGCAGGAAATCGGCGCCAAGGACAAGCAGGACTACCACGGCCGCTTCAGCGTCTGCTTCCAGGGCACCGAGGGCGCCATCCTGGCCAACTACGACGAGATGCTCGTGTGGCCGCCCGCGCGCGCATGCGAGTGGTACGGCCGCACCATGGACGAGGCGATGGGGATTACCGCGCCCAGTGGCCAGCCCGGCGGCCAGCCCGCGGCGCAGCGGCCCGTGCTGACGCCGATGCCGTCGAGCCCGGCCGCGCTCAAGGTCACGCCGCTCGACCCCAGCCTCGGCCACCACGCCGAATGGGTGCAGGCCGTGAAGGACCGCACGCCGGAATCGCCGCTCTGCAACTTCGAGTACTCCGGCCGCCTCACCGAGCTGGTGCTCTCCGGCATGGAGGCCTTCCGCGCCGGGCGCCCGTCGAAGGTGACGATCGCGTAACGAAATTGGTCCCGCGGCCAGGTGTGATGCGTGATGTTCGTGCCGGTGCGGGGTGGCGGTGGCCTTGAATTGCATGTGCCATCCGGCCTTTGCCCGGCGCCCGGCGGTGGCCTCGGGCTATCGTGCCCTCGTGGCCACCCCTCTCCAACCGCAGCTCATCAAGGAACTCGACGCCGCACTCGCGAAGCTCGAGTCCACCGACCCCGCCGCCGCCGGTCCGCACTGGGGCGCGATGCACAAGCTGCTCCTCAAGGCAAAGGTGGACCCGCAGGCCCTGATGCGAATCGTCGGCGCGCGTGATGTGGCCGAACTCAAGCGTGCCGTGGCACGCGCCAAGGGCGAGGAAGTGCCGGAAGCCGCAGCGGGCGAGGGCACCGGCAGCGGATCTGCTTCAACCGATGCCGCCGCATCCGCGTCCGGCGCTGCTCACGCCCCCGACATCGAACTCCCCGTCCTCCAGGACGCGCTCCGCATGTTCCGCAAGCGCCTCAAGCTCATGCAGCTCGACGCCGACAGCAAGATCGGCCACGGCCCCATGAGCGGCACGGGCCAGCATCGCATCCAGAGCATGGTGCCCCCGCGCGATTTCCCGATCGCCGTCTGGGAAGCGCTCGCCCGCATGGGCAAGCTGCGCCGCGAGGGCGACGGGTTCTATTCACTCATCGAGCAGACCGGCGCGCACTGGTAGGGACGGGTGTCAGGGGGGTGCCCCGGACACAGTTCACGCGCGACGCTTCGCCACCAACACCTCGACCAGCGGCGCGAATCCGTCGTCGTACGTGCTCGGCTCCAGCCGTGCGTCGAAGCCGAGTGCGCGGAACTCATGCATGGCAGCTTCCAGGTACGGGTGGTGCCGCGGCGGCAGGTGCATGGCATGCGTGGGCGTCATCCGGACCTCGCGGCGCGCCACGCGGGTGAGCTCGCGGATGGATTTCAGGTGGAATCCCAGGTCGAATTCGGCGTGGTCGAG
>Ga0209400_1001771_pt1 | contig 16938 bp, 16 predicted proteins | sample M_130807_EF_Meta_FD_187313 | JGI IMG/M metagenome (GOLD analysis project Ga0209400, IMG submission 187313) | Freshwater microbial communities from Lake Montjoie, Canada to study carbon cycling - M_130807_EF_MetaG (SPAdes) (version 2) | ecosystem: Environmental > Aquatic > Freshwater > Lake... | reverse complement strand
CCAAGGCATTCGCTTCACGAATTTGCAAATCCCTCGCAAAAAAAGAAAAGAGTCCATCACCACCAAAGAGCTCGCCCTGTTCACACGCCAACTCGCCACCATGCTGCGCGCAGGCGTGCCTTTGCTGCAGTCGCTCGAATTGGTGATACGCAGCACCCCGAACCCCAACGTGGTCAGCCTGCTCAACCAACTGCACTCGGACATTGAAACAGGCACCGCTTTAAATACCGCCTTTCGCAAGCACCCCGAGCACTTTAGACCTTTGTATTGCAGCCTGGTGGCTGCTGGCGAGGTGGCAGGAATTTTGGACGACATGATGGACAAGTTAGCGCAAACATTAGAGAAGAATGAGGCCCTTCAATCCAAAGTCCGCTCGGCATTGATGTACCCTGCAGCGGTAGTGACAGTAGCCATTGCCGTTGTTTTGGTGATATTGCTGGCAGTTGTCCCCGTATTTCAAGATGTCTTCGCCTCGTTTGGAGCCGCCCTGCCGCTTCCCACGCAATGGGTGATTGCAGTCAGCCAGGGCCTAACGCGCAGCGCCTGGCTTGTGGCGCCACTGGCCCTCATGGTGATCTTTGCATGGCGCAGGGGATGGTTCAGTCACCCTTCGCATCAACAACGAATGGACCGGTGGAAACTGCGTCTGCCCCTGATAGGCCCGATGATCCAGGCTGCTGTTGTTGCACGGTGGACACAAACACTGTCAGCTCTGCTTTCAGCAGGCATACCCTTGGTTGAGGCTCTGGGCCCGGTCGCCGCTGCATGCGATCATTCGGTCTATGCACAAGCATCGGAGACAATGCGCGATCAAGTGGCACAAGGCAGCAGCATGAACGAGGCCATGGCCTTGACAAGCTTGTTTCCGAGTATGGTCGTGCAGATGTGTGCCATTGGTGAAGAAACGGGATCCATCGACAACATGTTGGCGCGCGCAGGTGCATTGCTGGAAAATGAGCTTCATGACCAACTGGCAGGTTTGTCTAGCCTGCTTGAACCTGTCATCATTGTGATTTTAGGCACGGTGGTGGGCGGTATTTTGGTCGCCATGTATCTGCCCATTTTCAAATTAGGTCAAGTGTTTTGACAACAGAATTTTTGTACTTGCTTCAATCCTATGCAGGCTTTCTGGGCGGTCTGATGGGCTTGCTCTTGGGCAGTTTTTTGAACGTGGTCATCCATAGAACCCCCCTGATACTGGAGCGCCAATGGCGCGCAGAGACCTTGTCATCAAGCGCAGACGAATCGCCCTTAACCTTGACCCTCTCAATGCCGAGGTCGCATTGCCCCCATTGCTTACACACTTTGTTGTGGTGGGAAAACATTCCCGTTTTAAGTTACCTGATTCTTCAAGGTCGTTGTAGTGCCTGCCGCGCTTCCATAGGATGGCGCTACCCTGCCGTTGAGCTGTTCACCGCGGCCTTACTTGCTTGGTGTTTTGACCATTGGGGACTGGGTTGGAAAACCCTTGTTTGGAGCGGGTTTGTGTGTACTTTAGTGGCTCTGGCTTGCATTGATTGGGATACCACATTGCTGCCCGACCAAATGACACAAGCTTTGACCTGGGCCGGACTGATTGTTGCCGCGCTGGGACTTTCCAATACAAGCCTAACAGACGCTTTATGGGGCGCAGTGGCCGGTTATGTTTCATTGTGGATGGTCTACTGGCTATTCAAACTGTGCACCGGTAAAGAAGGCATGGGGTATGGGGATTTCAAATTGTTTGCTGCACTGGGGGCTTGGTTTGGCTGGTCTGCGTTAATTCCCCTGATCTTGCTGGCGTCATTGGCAGGTATAGCTGTCGGCTTGGTTTTGAGATACCAACAAAAATTACGTGAGAATAACTACATCCCATTTGGCCCTTTCCTCGCCATGGCGGCTTGGCTCTACATGATCTGGGGCCATCTGGATATCTTCAACTGGATGGCTTAACACCATGACCCTGATTCACCATATTGGCCTGACAGGCGGCATAGGAAGCGGTAAAAGTACGGTTGCGGGGCTTTTGGCTGACCGGGGGGCTGCTGTGATCGATGCTGACGCCATCTCCAGAAGTTTGACAGCCCCCGGTGGGCGCGCCATTGCGTCCATTGCTGAGTGCTTTGGACAGAGCATGATGACTGCAGAAGGGGCTATGGACCGCGCAGCCATGCGGGCACACGTGTTTGCTAACCCGGCATCGAAACGACTGTTGGAGGGCATCATTCACCCCTTGGTAGGGCAAATCACGCAAGAGCAAACCCAACAAGCTATCGCGAGTGGCAAAACTTGTTTGGTGTTTGATGTACCCTTGCTTGTGGAATCCGGAGAGCGCTGGCGTCAAAAGGTCCACCACGTGGTGGTGGTGGACTGTGCTCAAGCGACCCAAATCCAAAGAGTGATGCAAAGAAGCCAATTGACCGAAGATGAAGTGCGCAGCATCATCGCCCAACAAGCGAGTTCATCGCAAAGGTTAGCCTGCGCTGACAGCGTAATTTATAACCAAGGTATTGATCTTGAAGGTTTAAAACGAGAAGTGGGCATTTGGGCAAGCCGCTTCGGGCTATGATGGCGTTTCTGAAAGACGCAGCGTGATTCTGTACGAATACCCCTTTAACGAGCGCATCCGCACTTATCTCCGACTCCAACAGCTTTTTAGCCGTTTGGGGCAGCTGATTCCGCGTGAATCTGCGATCGACCACCACTTTGCTTTGATCACTTTATTCGAGATACTCGAAGTGTCTTCAAGGCCTGAATTAAAGTCAGACGTTCTCAAGGACTTGGAGCGGCAAAAACAGGTCATGAATGGCTACAGAGGTAACCCCGCCATTTCAGAAAATGCGCTTGACACGATCGTTTCACAACTCGAGCAAAACTTTGAGTCTTTGAACGCACTGACTGGAAAGATTGGCAGCCAGTTAAATGAAAGTGATTTCCTGAACAGCCTGAAAAGTCGCGTGGTTATTCCAGGTGGGACTTGTGAATTCGACTTGCCGTCCTACCATGCTTGGCAGCACCATGGTGTTGATAAACGCCAAGCCGATTTACACCAGTGGTCGGCGTGCTTTATTCCCATTGCACAGTCGATCCAGATGCTGCTCAAAATGCTCCGCGACTCCGGTGCAGCGCAAAAGGTCATGGCAACATCAGGCCAGCTTCAACAAAATTTACCACAAGGACGAACCTTCCAATTACTGCGCTTGCGTATTGATCCGGCTTTGGGCCTGGTCCCCGAAATCAGTTGCAACCGCTTGCTGGTGGTTATTCGCTTGATGCAACAACAAGAAGATGGCCGCTTGATTGCGAGTACCGGAGACACTGCGTTTGAAATGACCTTGTGCGCATGAGTCTGAGCGAGAATAAACTCCGTCTTGTCCCTTGCCCCACCTGTGCAGGTGACAGTGTTTTCAATTCGACCAACGCCTATCGGCCTTTTTGCAGCGCACGATGCAAAGGTATTGATCTGGGGGCTTGGGCAAGCGAAAGTTTCCGCGTTCCAGAAGATACACCGCCAGACAGCGATGTGTTTGGTGACCCCAAACTTATTCAGTAAGCCTTGGTCAATCTGTAAACAGTCGCACCATCCGGTCATCCGGCATGGGTCAGGCCTGAAAACCCTTGTTCTTGGGCCAGCCAAGCCAAAACAGGCACAGTTCCAGGTAACACAGGCATCACTTCCACCGGGAGTACTTGCCATGCATGGCTTTGTTGCTCCCTCATTTGGAGCATGCCTTGCCATACGTGAAGTTTACAAAAATTCAAGCGCACCAAGGCATGTGGATAGTCGACCAATTGCTGTTTCCAGCGCATGACATCACTGACCTGCAAAGAAATACCCAGCTCTTCAGACAACTCCCGCACCAATGCTTGTTCAACCGATTCGCCAGCTTCAAGCTTGCCGCCGGGAAACTCCCAATAACCCGCATAAACCTTACCCTGCGGCCGAGAGGTTAAAAGAAATCGACCATCAGTTCGGACCAAAATTCCCACAGCCACCTCGACCAGTTGACGGTCAGGACCACCCTCACGCGCCAAGGCCCCGTCGGCTACGAGCAGGTGCTCACTCATGCCCTTGCGGCTTGTTGTCCCATGAAATCACGGGCGAATTGATACGCCACCCTCCCGCTGCGTGAACCGCGCTCCAGGGCCCACACCAAGGCCTCTGGCCGAGCCGAATCAATGACCGATAGGCTTGCACCCAATGAGGCCATCCACTGCGCCACGATGGTCAGGTATTCGTCTTGAGAGAAAGGGTAAAAACTGACCCACAAACCAAAACGCTCAGACAAAGAAATTTTCTCTTCGATGACTTCACCCGGATGCACTTCGCCATCGTCCGTATGGGTATACGACAGGTTGTCCTTCATGTATTCGGGCAATAAATGCCGACGATTGCTGGTTGCGTAGATCAACACATTCGGAGTCGATGCAGCCACCGAACCGTCCAGTATGGACTTGAGTGCTTTGTAACCGGGTTCGCCATCTTCAAAACTCAAGTCATCACAAAAAATCATGAACTTTTCAGGACGCCCAGCAACGACATCGACGATGTCTGGCAGATCGATCAAATCGGATTTATCGACTTCGATCAGACGTAAACCCTGCGCAGAATATGCGTTCAAACAGGCTTTGATTAAAGAAGACTTACCCGTACCACGCGCACCCGTCAGCAACACATTGTTCGCAGGCAAACCACGCACAAATTGCTCAGTGTTGCGCTGCATTTTTTCTTTTTGACCATCGATCTCTTGCAAGTCAGCCAAGCCCATGTCGGAGACATGGCGAACGGGCTCCAAGACGCCGTGACCTGTTGATCTTTTGCGGTACCGCCAAGCAATGGCCTGCGTCCAATCTGGCGCTGACAAGGACTGGGGTAAAGCAGCCTCGATACGGTCCATCAACTGGACGGCCCGAGCGACCAAATGTTCCAAGGGTTGACTCATGATCTGTAATCCGCATTGATTGAAACATAGTCATGGCTCAGGTCGCAGGTCCAGACCGTGTCACTGCACGAACCGCGGCCCAAAAGGACACGCACCAAAATTTCACTTTTCTTCATAACTCGCTGTCCCTCTTCTTCTTTGTACGCGGGATGACGTCCGCCTTGAATTGCCACCTGCACATCATCGAGAAACAAGTCGATACCCGTTTGATCCAGGTCCTCAATACCCGCATAGCCCACGGCCGCGAGAATGCGGCCCAGGTTAGGGTCACTGGCAAAGAAAGCCGTTTTTACCAAAGGCGAATGCGCAATGGCGTAAGCCACCTTGCGGCACTCATCGGTGGTTTTTCCACCGTCAACCTGAATCGTGATGAACTTGGTAGCGCCCTCTCCGTCTCGAACAATGGCGTGCGCCAGTTGTCGGGACACCTGCAACATGGCGGCCTTCAAAGCCATACCTTCAGGGCTGGACAACGATGTAATTGGCGGGTTTGCAGCCTTGTGGGTCACCATCACAAGGAATGAATCGTTGGTCGAGGTATCCCCGTCAATCGTGATTCGGTTAAAGGATGCATCAGCCAATTCGGTGGTCAAGGATTGCAATAATTCGGGGGCGATATTCGCATCAGTCGCCACAAAGCCCAACATGGTGGCCATGTTGGGTCGAATCATCCCTGCGCCTTTGCTGATGCCCGTGACTGTGACAGGCACCCCTGCAATATCAACACGTGTGCTGAAAGCTTTAGGCAAGGTATCTGTCGTCATGATCCCTTCGGCTGCCTGCGCCCAATGCGTCTCGCTTGCATCAGCCAAGGCTTTGGGCAAACCCAACACAATGCGGTCCACAGGCAAGGGCTCCATGATGACACCCGTGGAAAAAGGCAGGACTTGCGATGGTTGCAGTTTCAACAGTAAAGCCAGTGCCTCGCAGGTCGCCCGCGCATCAGCCAAACCCTGGGCTCCAGTTCCTGCGTTGGCGTTTCCCGTGTTGATGACCATGGCACGAATACCCTCACCCGCAGCCAAATGTTCTCTGCAAACTTGCACCGGCGCAGCGCAGAATCGGTTGCGAGTGAAAACGCCTGCAACAGAAGTGCCTTTGTCCAATAAAAGGACGGTCAAATCTTTGCGGTTGACTTTGCGAATGCCCGCCTGCGCAACGCCCAAACGGACACCGGCAATGGGTAAGAGATCTGCAGGCTCAGGCGGCAACAAGTTCACAGGCATGACACACTTTCTTTCGAAACGCTAAGCCAGCTTTCCGTGGCAGTGCTTGTATTTTTTCCCACTACCGCAAGGGCAAGGTTCATTACGGCCAACGATCCTCGTTGGATGCAACACTGGCTCTAAAGCCATCGTCTGCGGATCACCGGATTCATCCGGTGCTGTGTAGGTGACGTTGCTGATGGCTTCAGCCCGCGAGCCCAGTGCCTGCGCCGCTTGCTCAGCTTCCTCGGGCGACTGAATTTTCACATTCATGATCACTTTTGTGACTTCGTTTTTAACCGAATCGAGCAGTTGACCAAAAAGCTCAAAAGCTTCCCGTTTGTATTCCTGTTTGGGCTGCTTCTGAGCATATCCGCGCAAGTGAATGCCTTGACGCAAATAGTCCAATGCACTGAGGTGTTCACGCCAATGGGTGTCAATGCTTTGCAGCAAAACTACACGCTCAAATGGCAAGAAATTTTCTGCACCAATCGCTTGCAACTTAACCTCAAAACTGGCGTGCGCTGCAGCAACGACGGACTCCAGTATGTCCACATCCGTGATTGCAGTGGCCACTTTCACCTGCTCACGCAAGGGCAAATCAATCTGCCATTCATCGTTAAGTACACGCTCCAAAGCAAGCAAGTCCCATTGCTCTTCTACCGACTCTTCAGGCACATATTGTCGAACCAGATCCGTAAAGCTACCTTCACGCAGGCCCGCAATTTGCGCATTCAAATCTTGCGCATCCAAAATGTCATTGCGTTGCTGGTAAATGACTTTACGCTGGTCATTGGAAACATCGTCATACTCCAGCAATTGCTTGCGGATATCAAAGTTGCGGGCCTCTACTTTGCGCTGCGCACTTTCAATGCTGCGAGTCACCATACCGGCCTCAATGGCCTCACCTTCAGGCATCTTCAAACGGTCCATGATGGCGCGCACGCGATCACCCGCGAAAATGCGCATCAGCGAATCGTCCAGACTCAAATAGAAACGTGAAGAACCTGGGTCACCTTGCCGACCTGAACGTCCACGCAATTGATTGTCTATGCGCCTTGACTCGTGCCGTTCGGTCGCAATGATGCGCAACCCCCCCAGAGCCTTTACTTTTTCATGCTCGACCAACCAGGCCGCTCGCAACCGCGCCATTTGTTCTTCTCGCTCAGCACTGCTCAAGACTTCATCGGCTTCCACGTTTTGAATGGATTTTTCGATGTTGCCACCTAAGACAATGTCTGTACCCCGGCCGGCCATGTTGGTAGCGATGGTGATCATGCCGGCGCTACCCGCTTGCGCCACGATATCCGCTTCACGGGCATGCTGCTTGGCATTGAGAACTTGGTGCGGCAGCTTCGCTTTTTCCAGCAAATCGGCAATGAGTTCAGAGTTTTCAATCGACGTGGTCCCCACCAGAACGGGTTGACCACGGTCATGACACTCTCTTATATCGGCAATTGCAGCGTCGTATTTTTCTTTGGCTGTTTTGTAGACGCGATCCAACTGATCTTTTCGCTGACTCTTGCGGTTGGGTGGAATGACGATGGTTTCAAGGCCGTAGATTTCCTGGAACTCATAGGCTTCAGTATCGGCCGTACCCGTCATACCCCCTAATTTGCCATACAGACGGAAATAGTTCTGGAACGTGATGGATGCCATAGTCTGATTTTCAGCCTGGATGTTCACACCCTCTTTGGCCTCAACAGCCTGGTGAAGGCCATCGCTCCAGCGACGACCGCTCATCAATCGTCCAGTGAACTCATCCACAATGATGATTTCACCCTCTTGAACCACATAATGCTGATCTCGATGGTACAAATGATTGGCGCGCAATGCGGCCATTAAATGGTGCATCAAGCCAATGTTGGCAGGGTCGTAAAGACTGGCATTTTCCGGAATAAGTCCCATGCTTAAAAGGATTTTTTCGGCATTTTCATGACCATCTTCCGTCAAATAAATCTGATGGGATTTTTCATCCACAGTGAAGTCACCAGGTGTAATGATGCCTTCACCCGTTCTCGGATCCGCTTCTCCTTCTTGACGTGTGAGGGATGGAACCACTTGGTTCATGGCCAGATATTGAGCCGTATGATCTTCAGCCTGCCCGCTGATGATCAAAGGGGTGCGGGCTTCGTCGATCAGGATCGAATCCACCTCGTCCACAATGGCGTAGTTCAAACCACGCTGAACACGGTCAGCAGTTTCATACACCATGTTGTCACGCAGGTAATCAAATCCGTATTCATTGTTGGTGCCGTAGGTGATGTCTGAACGATAAGCGGCCTGCTTTTCTTCTCGGGGCAACTGAGGCAAATTGATGCCTACAGACAATCCCAGAAAGTTATATAGACGTGCCATCCACTGGGCATCACGATTGGCCAGGTAATCGTTGACTGTGACAACGTGAACACCCTTGTCCGTTAAGGCATTGAGGTAGACCGGTAGTGTGGCGGTCAACGTTTTGCCTTCTCCCGTGCCCATTTCGGCAATTTTCCCATTGTGCAATGCAATACCACCGACCATTTGCACGTCAAAGTGACGCATCTTCATGGCCCGTTTGGAGCCTTCACGCACCACAGCAAAAGCTTCCGGCAAGATCGCGTCCAGCGTTTCTCCAGCGGCCACTCGGTCTTTGAATTCTTGCGTTTTGGCTCGCAACTGCTCGTCGTTCAAACCTTCGAGGCTGGGCTCAAGGGCATTGATACGTTCGACCGTCTTGCGGTATTGTTTGATCAGGCGGTCATTGCGACTGCCGAAAATTTTGGTGAGGAAGTTGGTAGCCATGTCTGCACGATCTGCACAACCCAAAGGGCATGCTGCAAGACCGGAAATCCTGTCTGTTGGGTGTGACTTAAGTTAAGGATGACAGTCGCCAAATACAAGGGCCTCGATTAAATCAAAAACACCTGCGGATGGAACACCATCAAACCCCGCATTTTACCCTCACCCTCGCCCTCTAATCGCTGATAATCCTGATAATCCCCAGCACATAGCCAATGAGAAGACACAACCAATCCCAATCATTGCTGCAAGCGGCGCAAGACTCTCCCACACTTGCACAATTAACTTCGCTGATGCAGGAATCGACGCGACGGTTGCGAGCGCTTGATTCTTTGATACCCCCCAACTTGCGCACAGCCCTTCAAGCCGGCCCCATTGAGGGGTCAGATTGGTGTATTTTGATCAATAGCAACGCCGCGGCAGCCAAACTGCGGCAAATGCTGCCAGCCATGCAAGCGCATTTGCAAAACAAAGGGCACGATGTTCAAACTATTCGGCTGAAAGTTTTATCGCTGTAACCGCATTTTAGAATTTGAAACATTTCGAGTCCTCATAAAAAAACCCGCAGCATTTGCATGTGCGGGTTTTAAAAACTCAAAGAGCTTGTTGATTTGGTGCCGCTTGTCGGATTCGAACTGACGACCTACCGCTTACAAGGCGGGTGCTCTACCAACTGAGCTAAAGCGGCATCGGACTGTATTTTAACTGTAAGCAGAGGCCATTTAAGCCCAAAAAAGAATTATTTGATGCGCGTCAGGGTGGGGCGCGTCGCAGGATTTGGTGTCGGTGAAACATCGGTTTCATCAGCTTTGCTGGCAACAGGAACTGCTGCCAGACCTGCAGAGGACGCCTCAACGGTTTTCACCGCTTCAACAGGCTGCGCCGGGCGTTCCGCACGGTTCACAGGGAAGGCCATGCCCTGCCCATTCTCTCGCGCATATATCGCCATGACACGGTCCATAGGGACCATGATGTCACGGGGTTTTCCACCAAAGCGTGCCTTGAATTCAATGAAGTCATTGCCCAGCTTTAATGAACTCGTGGCATCAAAACTTACATTCAAAACAATCTCACCATCTTTCACATACTCGCTCGGCACTTGAACAGTGTCGTCCACCATCACGGCCACGTAAGGCGTAAAACCATTGTCTGTGCACCACTCATACAAAGCCCTCACCAAGTAAGGGCGCGTAGCTGGGGAATCTTCGGGGTTCATGAACACCTCAAACGTCTTCAGGTGGATGGTGTGATTACTTGCGCATGACTTTTTCGGAGGGCGTCAGTGCTTCAATGTAAGCTGGACGAGAAAAAATACGCTCTGCATATTTGAGCAAAGGCGCTGCATTTTTGCTCAAATCGATGCCGTAATAATCTAGGCGCCAAAGCAAAGGGGCAATCGCTACGTCCAACATCGAGAAATTATCACCCAGCATGAACTTGTTCTTCAAAAACACGGGCGCCAATTGCGTCAAGCGGTCACGAATGTGGGCACGTGCTTTTTCCAGCGCTTTGTCATTGCCTTTTAAAGCGCGGTTTTCCAAGGTGACCACATGCGTAAAGAGTTCCTTCTCAAAGTTGAGTAAGAACAAACGCACTCGTGCGCGATCCACTGGATCACCTGGCATCAATTGGGGGTGGGGGAATCGCTCATCAATATATTCATTGATGATGTTGGACTCGTACAGAATCAGATCACGCTCGACCAATATAGGAACTTGCCCATACGGATTCATTACATTGATGTCTTCTGGCTTGTTGTACAAATCGACGTCACGGATTTCAAAATCCATGCCTTTTTCAAACAACACAAAACGGCAACGATGAGAGAAGGGACAGGTTGTTCCTGAATAAAGCACCATCATGGCGAAGACTCCTAAAATCAAAAAAGAGTGGAAAGCCAATTGTCTGGCTTAACCACTCCATACTGCCCAAACTGATCAGCCGGGCATCGAAGGTTTACTTGATGTCTTTCCAGTACGCCACATTCAATCGCCAAGCGATGAACGTGAAGAAAGCCAAGAAGATCAAAACCCACACACCAATACGCACACGGCTATTTTGTGAAGGTTCTGCCATCCATTGCAAATAGTTGACCAAGTCACCAACAGCATGGTCGTACTGCAAAGGCGTCATTGCACCCGGCTTGGCTTGTTCCCAACCTTTGAACACATTCACCTCGTGTCCATGTTCTTGTTTCGTGTCATAAACAGGGCGACGCTCTCCTTGCAGTTCCCACAGCACATTAGGCATGCCGACATTGGGATACGCCAGGTTGTTCCATCCTGTTGGTTTGCTTTCGTCGCGGTAGTAAGTGCGCAGGTAGGTGTACAAATAATCCGCACCCGTGCCGCCATGACCAGAGCGCGAACGGGCTATCAAGGTCAGGTCGGGTGGATTTGCGCCGAACCACTGGGCAGCTTGCTTGGGATCGATAGCCGAACGCATGGTGTCTCCGACCTTGTCGGTCGTGAACAACAAGTTGTCTTTGATTTGCTGTTCAGTCAATCCGATGTCTTGCAACCGGTTGAAACGCATGAATGATGCCGAGTGACAGTTCAGACAATAATTGACAAACAACTTTGCGCCGTTTTGCAAAGAAGCCAGATCGTTTGTTTTGACTGGCGCTTTGTCCCAGGTGATACCTTCTGAAGACGCTTGAACGCCTCCTATCAGGCTCAATGCCAAAGCCAATCCAGCGGTCAGTTTTTGAATCATTTTCATTTTCGAGTCTCTCCTGGGCTTAGTGCGCAACGAAAGTCACACGGTCTGGCACTTGTTTGGGCGTGCCCAACTGGCTCCACCAAGGCATGAGCAAGAAAAAACCAAAATAAAACAGGGAGCCAATTTGTGACACGCGCTCGCCAATCGGCGAGGGTGGCTGCACGCCCAGGTAACCCAAAATCAAGAAATTGATCACGAACACGGCGTACATGTATTTGTGCCATTCAGGACGGTAACGGATCGACTTGACCGGGCTGTTGTCCAGCCAAGGCAAGAAAAACAAAATCACAACAGCGCCCCCCATGACGACCACACCCCAGAATTTGGCGTCAATCGACAGCATGAGCAAGGACAAGACCACTGCACCACCGACCACAATGCCTTTGAGCAAGGAAGGCAATTTGCCCTTGAGCACCGCTATGGCCGCACCGCCGACCACACAAGCGATCAAGGCGTACATCATCTCGCTGGTGATGGCACGCAACATCGAATAGAAGGGCGTGAAATACCAAACTGGCGCGATGTGCAAAGGCGTCTTCAAAGGATCGGCAGGAATAAAGTTGTTGTATTCCAGGAAGTAGCCACCCAACTCCGGCGCAAAGAACACGATGGCGGAGAACACCATCAGGAACAAACTGACAGAATAAATGTCGTGCACCGTGTAGTAAGGATGGAATGGAATGCCGTCGAGAGGATGCCCGTTGGCATCTTTGGGCGCGTTCGGGGACTTGATTTCCACGCCATCAGGGTTGTTGGAACCCACTTCGTGCAAAGCAATGATGTGCGCCACCACCAAGCCTAAAAGAACCAATGGCACGGCGATCACATGGAAGCTGAAGAAACGGTTCAGGGTGGCATCACCCACCACAAAGTCACCACGGATGAGCAAAGCCAAATCGGGTCCAATCAATGGAATGGCCGAGAACAAGTTCACGATCACCTGGGCACCCCAATACGACATTTGGCCCCATGGCAGCAAATAGCCCATGAAGGCTTCAGCCATCAGGCACAGGAAAATCGCACAACCAAAGATCCATACCAGCTCACGCGGCTTGCGGTAGCTGCCATACATCAAGCCACGGAACATGTGCAAATACACCACCACAAAGAAGGCCGATGCACCGGTGGAGTGCATGTAACGAATCATCCAACCCCAAGGCACATCACGCATGATGTACTCGACAGAAGCAAACGCCACTGCAGGGGCGCCGATGATGCCGCCCACAGGGTTGGCATCGGGCTTGTAGTGCATCACCAAAAAGATACCCGTCACGATTTGGATCACAAGAACCAACAAGGACAAAGCACCGAAAACATACCAGATATTCAAGTTTTTCGAAGCGTAGTACTCGCTCATGTGGGCTTTGAACAGCTCGGTTGCCGGAAAGCGGTTGTCCACCCAGTTCATCAACTTGGCGCCAACAGGCGCGTTAGGAGAGATTTCTTTGAATTCAGCCATGTTGTCTTGCCTTAAGCCTTCTTGTCTTCACCGACCAACAATTTGGTCTCTGAGAGGTACATATGAGGGGGAACTTCCAGATTGTCAGGCGCGGGTTTATTTTTGAATACGCGCCCGGCCAAATCAAACGTCGAGCCATGGCAAGCGCAAAGAAATCCGCCTTGCCAGTCATCAGGCAGTGAAGGCTGAGGGCCTGCACTGAGCCGGTCACCTGGTGAGCAGCCCAGGTGGGTACAAATGCCCACAGCCACCATGAATTCCGGCTTGATGGAGCGATGTCCATTCTTGGCATATGCGGGCGTAGGATAGGCACTTCGAGCTGATTGAGGATCAGCCAATTGTGCATCTGACTTTTTCAAAGCTTCGACTTGCTCGGTTGTTCGGCGGATAATCCAAACGGGCTTGCCGCGCCACTCTACTGTCTTTTTTTCTCCGGGTTTGATGTCCGAAATATCGACCTCCACCGCAGCACCTGCGGCTTTCGCTCGCTCGGAAGGCTGAAAGCTACTGATGAACGGTGTGGCAACAAATCCGGCGCCTACGGCACCTGCACCAACGGAGGCAATCAGCCAAGTCCGCTTGCTGCTGTCGACTGGGGTGTCACTCATGGGAATCCTCTAGCAAGTCTGTATCAGGGTTAACCTTGGATTGTAGCTGAGTGAAACATGCCTTAGAGAGACCTTACACGCATAAGAAAATGTGATCTTTTCAGTTACATTACGGGTGTTAACTATTTAAGGTTCATTTATGTCAATTGCGAAAGAATTTAAAGAATTTGCCTTAAAAGGCAATGTGATGGATTTGGCAGTCGGCGTCATCATTGGCGGCGCCTTCGGAAAAATTGTGGATTCGATAGTGGGCGACCTGATCATGCCCTTGGTGAGTCGTGTATTTGGTGGGCTCGATTTTTCCAATTACTACCTCGCCTTGTCGGGTCAAGCTGCAGGGCTGTCGCTGGTCGAGGCCAAAAAACTGGGTGCCGTATTGGCCTATGGCAACTTTGTCACCGTGGCCATCAATTTCGTGATTCTGGCGTTCATCATCTTCATGATGGTCAAACAGATGAATCGCATGCGCAGCGAAGATGCACCTGAGGTGCAAGCACCTGATGTTATGCCTGAAGACGTGTTGCTTCTGCGCGAGATTCGCGACAGCCTGCGCAAGTAAATATCACGCGCGGTGCGCCACCAGCGCACGCGCCATACGGATCGCTTCCAACATGCTGGAGGCATCTGCGATCCCTTGACCTGCGATGTCAAACGCAGTCCCATGGTCAGGGCTGGTGCGCACAAGGGGCAGACCCAAGGTCACGTTAACCCCCTGTTCCACCCCCATGTATTTCACAGGAATTAAGCCTTGGTCATGGTACATAGCAATCACAACATCAAACTCGCCTTCATGTGCCGAAGTGCGTCTGGCGCGCATGAAGACCGTGTCCGGGGCAATGGGACCCTGCACATTTATTCCTTGCGCACGAGCTGCCGCCACGGCAGGTGAAATGATGTCGATCTCCTCACGACCGAACAATCCACCTTCGCCTGCATGAGGGTTTAAGCCTGCCACCGCAATACGCGGCGGACGCCCGAGAGTGGCCCGCAAAGCTTCATGGGTAATGCCAATGGTTTCCAGTACATTCGGCAAAGTCACAGCCTCAATGGCTTGCCTCAAGGACACATGAATACTGACCAAGACAGTACGTATCTCTTGGTTCGCCAGCATCATGCGCACTGGCACATCGGACACCGGTTTTTTCATGAATCCAGCCGCCTCTGCCTGCAACAACTCTGTATGACCAGGGTAGCGGTCGTAAGGTGGGCCTGCGGCTGACAAGGCTTCTTTATGCAAAGGCGCGGTCACAACGGCACTGACATCCCCTTTCAAGGCTGCACGCACCGCCCACAATACGCAGTCTCCAGCCGCCTTGCCGGCTTCGGCGCACACCTGCCCCCAAGGCAATACCAACATCACGGGGATGACCTGCAGCACAGGGATGCAGCGCGGCGGAACCGATAAGGCCTCGGCTGCTTTTTCGATCTCTATCACCGGCCACCGGGATGCCCCATGAATGGCATGGACTGCTCGCCGCAACACCCCGACATCGCCGACCACAAAAGAACCCCGCGTTGCGTTAGTATCTTGCGCAAAAGCTTTGACAATGATTTCTGGGCCAATACCGCAAGGGTCGCCCATGGTGATCGCCAAAGCTTGACGATCACTTAAAAGCGAGGTTATAACTTTCATGAGCGTTCAGGCAGGATTGTCGATGTCAATGAATTGATGAGCCAACCCGAAGCTTTGCGCCACGTGTGAGGCCACAGCCTGCGCGCCGTACCGCTCAGTAGCATGGTGTCCGCAAGCCAGGAAGGCCACCCCCATTTCGTGGGCATAATGCATTTGAGGCTCTGAAATTTCACCTGTTAAAAATACGTCAGCGCCAGCGGCAATCGCCTCTTCAAAATAGCCCTGCGCACCGCCTGTACACCAAGCCAAACGGCGGACCTCACGTCCAACTGGATCAATGCAAGTCACGCGTCGCCCTAAAGTGAGGGCCACATGATCAGCCAGCTTCTGCGCATTCTCAAACGCTAGCGGCCCTAAGTGACCCAGACAAGCCAGATTGTTTTCACCAAACCAGTCCGTAATTTCAAAACCCAATACCTGAGCCAATTGCGCGTTGTTTCCCAGCGTCGGGTGGGCATCCAGTGGCAAATGGTAAGCCCAGACATTGATGTCATGCGCCAGCAGCAGCTTCAACCGCTCTCGCATCCAACCGACCACACGGCCGTCCTGACCACGCCAAAAAAGCCCATGGTGTACAAAAATACCGTCGGCTTTCGCATCAATAGCTGCCTCTATCAAAGCTTTGCTGGCAGTCACCCCGGAAACCAGCTTGCGAATCTGCTCTCGCCCTTGCACTTGCAAGCCATTGGGACCGTAATCCTTGAATCGGGCAGGTTGCAAGAGGGCCTCAAAGGCAGATGTAAGTTGTTTGGCGTCAGTCATGGCTTGAAAATAGAGGGCTGCCCTTATTGTGAGTGATGTTGAAGCGACGCGTGCATGCGGTTTTCGCCACATCCCCGACAATGGGCACATGAAACGATTTTGGCTTTTATTCTCTCAAACCGTGACGGTGTTGCTCGCGGTGATTTTTGTGGTCTCCACTTTGAAGCCGCAATGGCTCATGTCATTGCCACGTTCTGCAGGTCACCTTACCCTGCTGGAAGCGCCAGCGAGTGCCTCACAACAACGACCAGCAGGCAGTCTGAGTGTAGCGGCGCGCATGGCTTCGCCTTCAGTGGTCAGCATCAACACCAGTACAAACGCCAAGCGCCACCACAAAGGAGACCCTTGGTTTCGTTTTTTTAACGGTGACCCCAACGACCAAGACTTATCAGGACTTGGCAGCGGTGTGATTGTCAGTCCACAAGGCTATATCCTCACCAACCATCACGTTGTTGAGGAGGCTGACGGGATAGAGGTTGTATTGCACGATGGGCGAAAAGCCATAGCCAAAGTGATTGGTATTGACCCAGACACCGATTTGGCTTTACTGAAAATTGAATTAGACAAGTTGCCAGCCATCGTCTTGGGCAACCCCGAAAACTTGCTTGTAGGCGATGTGGTTTTGGCCATAGGCAATCCTTTTGGTGTGGGTCAAACCGTGACCTCAGGCATCGTGAGCGCCTTGGGCCGTAACCATTTGGGCATCAATACTTTTGAGAACTTCATCCAAACAGACGCGGCCATCAATCCCGGCAATTCGGGGGGTGCTTTGGTCGATGTCAATGGCCATTTGATGGGCATCAATTCGGCGATTTATTCCCGTTCTGGCGGCAGCATGGGCATCGGG
>Ga0209400_1001767_pt1 | contig 16968 bp, 3 predicted proteins | sample M_130807_EF_Meta_FD_187313 | JGI IMG/M metagenome (GOLD analysis project Ga0209400, IMG submission 187313) | Freshwater microbial communities from Lake Montjoie, Canada to study carbon cycling - M_130807_EF_MetaG (SPAdes) (version 2) | ecosystem: Environmental > Aquatic > Freshwater > Lake... | reverse complement strand
CATCAATGCTCAGCGTGCTTGCAGCTTTGCCTACGATGGTAAAGTTTTGAGCCTTGTTACCTGAGTAATTACCTACTCCCGTAATCGTCGCTGTTGCAGTCCCTGCATTCGTGTTATTGGTATAGGCTACCGTGTAGTCTGTACCAAGGGTCAGCGTTATGCCTCCATCTTTCACTACTACTGTTGGCGTCAAGGCTGATCCGGTATAGGTTTGGTTCGCGATCGCATCAATGCTCAGCGTGCTCGCTGCTTTGCCTATAATCGCAAATGTCTGCGTGGTAGTGCCTGTATAATTGCCAGCTCCCGTAATCGTCACTGTGGCCGTACCTACATTCGTGTTATTGCTATAATTTACCGTGTAGTCTGTAGTAAGGGTCAAGGTGGTAGCTCCATCCTTCACTACTACTGTTGGCGTCAAAGCTGATCCGGTATAGGTTTGGTTCGCGATCGCATCAATGCTCAGCGTGCTTGCCGCCTTGGCTACAATAGCAAAGGTCTGGGTGATGGTACCTGTATAATTACCAGCTCCCGTAATCGTCGCTGTGGCCGTGCCCACATTCGTGTTATTGCTATAGCCTACTGTGTAATCGGTACCCAGGGTCAAGGTGGTACTGCCATCCTTCACCACTACCGTTGGCGTCAAGGCTGAACCGCTATAGGTTTGGCCAGCAATTGCATCAATGCTCAGCGTGCTCGCAGCTTTGGCGACAATAGTAAAGGTCTGCGTGGTGGTGCCTGTATAATTGCCTACTCCCGTAATCGTCACTGTGGCTGTCCCTACATTGATATTATTGCTAAAAGCGATGGTGTAGTCCGTGGTTTTTGTCAAGGTGGTATTGCCATCCTTCACCACTGGGGTTGGGCTGATTGCAGCACCTGTATAGGTTTGATTCGCGATCGCATCAATGCTCAGCGTGCTTGCCGCTTTGCCTATAATCACAAATGTCTGCGTGGTAGTGCCAGTATAATTGCCAGCTCCCGTAATCGTCACTGTAGCAGTCCCTGCATTCGTGTTATTGCTATAGTTTACCGTGTAGTCTGTAGTAAGGGTCAAGGTGGTACTGCCATCCTTCACCCCTACCGTTGGTGTCAAGGCTGATCCGGTGTAGGTTTGGTTCGCGATTGCATCAATGCTCAGCGTGCTTGCAGCTTTGGCTACAATCGCAAATGTCTGAGTAATGGTACCTGCATAATTGCCAGCTCCTGTAATCGTTGCTGTGGCCGTGCCTACATTTATGTTATTGGTATAGCCTACTGTGTAATCGGTTCCCAGGGTCAAGGTGGTACTTCCATCCTTCACCACAAGAGTTGGGGTCAAAGTCAATCCCGAATAGGTTTGGGTAGCAATCGCATCAATGCTCAGCGTGCTTGCCGCCTTGGCCACAATCACAAAGGTCTGCGTCTTGGTACCTGTATAATTGCCTACTCCTGTAATCGTTGCTGTGGCCGTACCTACATTCGTGTTATTGCTATAGCCTACTGTATAGTCTGTAGTAAGGGTCAAGGTGGTGCTTCCATCCTTCACCACTACCGTTGGGCTGATTGCAGCACCCGTATAGGTTTGGTTTGCAATCGCATCAATGCTCAGCGTGCTTGCAGGTTTGCCTACAATGGTAAATGTCTGCGTCTTGGTGCCTGTATAATTGCCTACTCCCGTAATCGTTGCTGTGGCGGTCCCTACATTCGTATTATTGATATAGCCTACTGCGTAATCGGTACCAAGGATCAAGGTGGTACTGCCATCCTTTACCACAACCGTTGGCGTCAAAGCTGATCCGGTATAGGTTTGATTCGCAATCGCATCAATGCTCAGCGTGCTTGCAGCCTTGGCTACAATGGTAAAGTTTTGTGTCTTAGTTCCTGTATAATTGCCAGCTCCCGTAATCGTTGCTGTGGCAGTCCCTACATTGGTATTATTGGTATAGGCTACCGTGTAGTCTGTAGTAAGGGTTAGCGTGGTACTTCCATCCTTCACCATGACCGTTGGCGTCAAGGCTGATCCAGTATAGGTTTGGCTAGCAATCGCATCAATGCTCAGCGTGCTTGCCGCCTTGGCGACAATGGTAAAGTTCTGCGCGGTAGTGCCTGTATAATTGCCCACTCCCGTAATCGTTACTGTGGCAGTCCCTACATTCGTGTTGTTGGTATAGCCAACTGTGTAATCAGTTCCAAGGGTCAAGGTAGTACTGCCATCCTTCACTACTACCGTTGGCGTCAAGGCTAATCCGGTATAGGTTTGGTTCGCGATCGCATCAATGCTCAGTGTGTTTGCCGCCTTTGCTACAATCGCAAAGGTCTGTGTGGTAGTACCTGTATAATTGCCTACTCCCGTAATCGTCGCTGTGCCAGTCCCTACATTCGTGTTATTGCTATAGCCTACCGTGTAATCGGTACCCAGGGTCAAGGTGGTACTGCCATCCTTCACTACTACTGTTGGCGTCAAGGCTGATCCGGTATAGGTTTGGTTTGCAATCGCATCAATGCTCAGCGTGCTTGCCGCCTTGGCTACAATCACAAAAGTCTGCGCCTTTGTTCCTGTATAATTGCCAGCTCCCGTAATCGTCACTGTAGCAGTCCCTACATTCGTGTTATTGGTATAGCCTACCGTGTAATCTGTAGTAAGGGTCAAGGTGGTGCTTCCATCCTTTACCACAATCGTTGGAGTCAAGGCTGATCCGGTGTAGGTTTGGCTAGCAATCGCATCAATGCTCAGCGTGCTTGCAGCTTTAGCGACAATGATAAAGGTCTGCGTGGTAGTGCCAGAATAATTGCCAGCTCCCGTAACCGTCACCGTGGCGGTCCCTGCATTCGTGTTATTGCTATAGCCTACTGTATAGTCTGTAGTAAGGGTCAAGGTGGTGCTGCCATCCTTCACTACTACCGTTGGTCTGATTGCAGCTCCTGTATAAGTTTGGTTCGCTATCGCATCAATGCTCAGCGTGCTTGCAGCCTTGGCAACAATCACAAAGGTCTGCGCCTTGGTTCCTGTATAATTGCCAGCTCCCGTAATCGTCACGGTGGCTGTGCCTACATTCGTGTTATTGATATAGCCAACTGTGTAATCGGTTCCAAGGATCAAGGTGGTGCTTCCATCCTTCACTACTACTGTTGGCGTCAAGGCTGCTCCCGTATAGGTTTGGTTTGCGATCGCATCAATGCTCAGCATACTTGCCGCCTTGGCGACAATGGTAAAGTTTTGCGCCTTAGTTCCTGTATAATTGCCAGCTCCCGTAATCGTCGCTGTGGCAGTCCCTACAATCGTGTTGTTGGTATAGTTTACCGTGTAATCGGTTCCAAGGGTCAAGGTTGTGCTTCCATCCTTCACCACAACAGTTGGTGTCAAGGCTGAACCGGTATAGGTTTGATTCGCGATCGCATCAATGGTCAGCGTGCTTGCAGCCTTGGATACAATCACAAAGGTCTGCGCCTTTGTTCCTGTATAATTGCCAACTCCCGTAATCGTCACTGTGGCCGTGCCTACATTCGTATTATTGCTATAGCCTACAGTGTAATCGGTACCAAGGATCAACGTTTTGCTTCCATCCTTCACCACTACCGTTGGGCTGATTGCAGCACCCGTATAGGTTTGGCTAGCAATCGCATCAATGCTTAGCGTGCTTGCAGCCTTGGCTAAAATCACAAAAGTCTGCGTGGTAGTACCTGTATAATTGCCAGCTCCCGTAACCGTCACCGTGGCGGTCCCTACATTCGTGTTATTGCTATAACCTATTGTGTAGTCGGTTCCCAGGATCAAGGTGGTACTACCATTCTTCACCATGACCGTTGGCGTCAAGGCTGCTCCCGTATAGGTTTGGTTTGCAATCGCATCAATGCTCAGCGTGCTTGCAGCCTTGGATACAATCGCAAAAGTCTGCGAGGCGGCACCTGAGTAATTGCCAGTGCCCGTAATCGTCGCTGTGGCCGTGCCTACATTCGTGTTATTGCTATAGCCTACCGTATAATCTGTGGTAAGGGTCAAGGTGGTGCTACCATCCTTCACCACTACCGTTGGGGTCAAGGCTGATCCCGTATAGGTTTGGCTAGCAATCGCATCAATGCTCAGAGTGCTTGCAGCCTTGGCGACAATGATAAAGTTCTGCGACTTAGTTCCTGTATAATTGCCCGCTCCCGTAATCGTCACTGTGGCCGTGCCTACATTGATATTGTTAGTGTAAGCAATGGTATAGTCTGTAGTTTCTGTCAAGATGGTACTGCCGTCCTTAACCACTGGGCTTGGGCTGATTGCAGCACCCGTATAGGTTTGGTTCGCAATCGCATCAATGCTCAGTGTGCTTGCAGCTTTGGCTACAATGCTAAAGTTTTGTGTCTTAGTTCCTGTATAATTGCCGATTCCCGTAATCGTCACTGTGGCCGTACCCACATTCGTGTTATTGCTATAGCCTACTGTGTAATCGGTGTCAAGGGTCAAGGTGGTACTGCCATCCTTCACCACTACCGTTGGCGTCAAGGCTGATCCGGTGTAGGTTTGGTTTGAAATCGCTTCAATGCTCAGCGTGCCTGCAGCGTTGGCTACAATGGTAAATGTCTGCGTGGTGACACTTGTATAATTGCCGACTCCCGTAATCGTCACTGTGGCCGTACCCACAATCGTGTTATCGCTATAGCCTACCGTGTAATCGGTGCCAAGGATCAGCGTTGTGCTTCCATCCTTAACCACTACCGTTGGGCTGATTGCAGCACCCGTATAGGTTTGGTTCGCAATCGCATCAACGCTCAGCGTGCTTGCTGCCTTGGCGACAATAACAAAGTTCTGCGTCTTAGTTCCTGTATAATTACCTACTCCTGTAATCGTCACTGTGGCCGTGCCTACATTGATATTGTTGCTGAAAGCAATGGTATAGTCCGTGGTTTCTGTCAAGGTGGTACTACCATCCTTCACCACTACCGTTGGGCTGATTGCTGCTCCCGTATAGGTTTGGTTCGCAATCGCATCAATGCTCAGCGTGCTTGCCGCCTTGGCGACAATGGTAAAGTTTTGTGTCTTAGTTCCTGTATAATTGCCAGCTCCCGTAATCGTCACTGTGGCTGTCCCCACATTCGTGTTATTACTGTAGAATTCTGTGTAATCGGTACCCAGAATCAGCGTTGTGCTGCCATCCTTCACTACTACCGTTGGCGTCAAGGCTGATCCGGTATAAGTTTGATTCGCGATCGCTTCAATGCTCAGCGTGCTTGCGGCTTTGGCTACAATCGCAAAGGTCTGTGTGGTGAAACCTGAGTAATTGCCCACTCCCGTAATCGTTGCTGTGGCCGTACCCACATTCGTGTTATTGCTATAACCTACTGTGTAATCTGTAGTAAGGATCAAGGTGGTACTTCCATCCTTCACCACTACGGCTGGTGTCAAGGCTAATCCGGTGTAGGTTTGGCTAGCGATCGCATCAATGCTTAACGTGCTTGCCGCCTTGGCTACAATCGCAAAGGTCTGCGCCTTGGTTCCTGTATAATTGCCTACTCCCGTAATCGTCACTGTGGCTGTCCCTACATTCGTGTTATTGGTATAGTTTACCGTGTAATCTGTAGTAAGGGTCAAAGTGGTACTTCCATCCTTCACCAAAACCGTTGGTGTCAAGGCTGATCCCGTATAGGTTTGGTTCGCAATCGCATCAATGCTCAGCGTGCTTGCCGCCTTGGCGACAATGGTAAAGTTCTGCGTGGTAGTGCCTGTATAATTGCCAGCTCCCGTAATCGTCACTGTAGCAGTCCCTACATTCGTGTTATTGCTATAGCCTACTGTGTAATCAGTGTTTAGAATCAGCGTTGTGCTGCCATCCTTCACTATAACCGTTGGCGTCAAGGCTGATCCCGTATAGGTTTGGCTAGCGATCGCATCAATGCTCAGTGTGCTTGCAGCTTTGGCTACAATGGTAAAGTTTTGTGTCTTAGTTCCTGTATAATTACCAACTCCTGTAATCGTTGCTGTGGCAGTCCCTACATTTGTATTATTGCTATAGTTTACCGTGTAATCAGTAGTAAGAGTCAAGGTGGTAGCCCCATCCTTCACCATGACCGTTGGCGTCAAGGCTGATCCGGTATAGGTTTGGTTTGCAATCGCATCAATGCTCAGTGTGCTTGCCGCCTTGGCTACAATGATAAAAGTCTGCGCCTTGGTTCCTGTATAATTGCCTACTCCCGTAATCGTTGCTGTGGCAGTCCCTACATTCGTGTTATTGGTATAGGCTACCGTGTAGTCTGTAGTTAGGGTCAAGGTGGTGCTTCCATCCTTCACCACAACCGTTGGGCTGATTGCAGCTCCCGTATAGGTTTGGTTCGCGATCGCATCAATGCTTAGCGTGCTTGCCGCCTTGGCGACAATCAAAAAAGTCTGCGCCTTGGTTCCTGTATAATTACCAACTCCCGTAATCGTCGCTGTGGCCGTACCCACATTCGTGTTATTGGTATAGTTTACTGTGTAGTCTGTACCAAGAGTCAAGGTGGTAGCCCCATCTTTCACTATGACTGTTGGGGTCAAGGCTGATCCGGTGTAGGTTTGGTTCGCAATCGCATCAATGCTCAGCGTGCTTGCCGCCTTGGCGACAATGGTAAACGTCTGCGTCTTGATACCTGTATAATTGCCAGCTCCCGTAATCGTCACTGTGGCAGTCCCTACATTCGTGTTATTGGTATAGCCTACGGTGTAATCAGTGTTAAGAATCAGCGTTGTGCTGCCATCCTTCACTATAACCGTTGGCGTCAAGGCTGATCCGGTATAGGTCTGGCTAGCAATCGCATCAATGCTCAGCGTGCTTGCAGCCTTGGCTACAATCAAAAAAGTCTGCGCCTTAGTGCCTGTATAATTGCCAGCTCCCGTAATCGTTGCTGTGGCAGTCCCTACATTCGTGTTATTGGTATAGTTTACCGTGTAATCTGTAGTAAGGGTCAAGGTGGTAGCCCCATCTTTCACTACTACCGATGGCGTCAAGGCTGAACCGGTATAGGTTTGGTTTGCAATCGCATCAATGCTCAGCGTGCTTGCCGCCTTGGCGACAATCAAAAAAGTCTGCGCCTTGGTTCCTGTATAATTGCCTACTCCCGTAACTGTCGCTGTGGCCGTGCCTACATTCGTGTTATTGGTATAGGCTACCGTGTAATCGGTAGTTAGGGTCAAGGTGGTAACCCCATCCTTCACTACCACGGTTGGCGTCAAGGCTGATCCCGTATAGGTTTGGTTCGCAATCGCATCAATGCTCAGTGTGCTTGACGCCTTGGCTACAATGATAAAAGTCTGCGCCTTGGTTCCTGTATAATTGCCAACTCCAGTAATCGTTGCTGTGGCAGTCCCTACATTGGTATTATTGCTATAACCTACTGTGTAATCGGTACCCAGGGTCAGCGTTGTGCTGCCATCCTTCACTACTACCGTTGGCGTCAAGGCTGATCCGGTATAGGTTTGGTTCGCAATCGCATCAATGCTCAGCGTGCTTGCAGCTTTGGCTACAATCAAAAAAGTCTGCGCCTTTGTTCCTGTATAATTGCCTACTCCCGTAATAGTCGCTGTGCCAGTCCCTACATTCGTGTTATTGCTATAGCCTACGGTGTAATCAGTGTTTAGAATCAGCGTTGTGCTTCCATCCTTCACCACAACCGTTGGCGTCAAGGCTGATCCGGTGTAGGTTTGGTTCGCGATTGCATCAATGCTCAGCGTGCTTGCAGCCTTGGCTACAATGATAAAAGTCTGCGCCTTGGATCCTGTATAATTGCCTACTCCTGTAATCGTTGCTGTGGCAGTCCCTACATTTGTATTATTGGTATAGCCTACGGTGTAATCAGTGTTAAGAATCAGCGTTGTGCTGCCATCCTTCACCACAACCGTTGGCGTCAAGGCTGAACCGGTATAGGTTTGGTTTGCAATCGCATCAATGCTCAGCGTGCTTGCCGCCTTGGCGACAATGGTAAACGTCTGCGTCTTGATACCTGTATAATTGCCAGCTCCCGTAATCGTAACTGTGGCAGTCCCAACATTCGTGTTATTGGTATAACCTACTGTGTAATCAGTGTTAAGAATCAGCGTTGTGCTGCCATCCTTCACCATGACCGTTGGGGTCAAGGCTGATCCGGTATAGGTTTGGTTCGCGATCGCATCAATGCTTAACGTGCTTGCAGCTTTGGCGACAATCACAAAGGTCTGCGCCTTGGTTCCTGTATAATTGCCAACTCCCGTAACTGTCGCTGTGGCCGTGCCCACATTGGTATTATTGGTATAGCCTACCGTGTAATCGGTGTCAAGGGTCAAGGTGGTACTGCCATCCTTCACCACAAGAGTTGGGGTCAAAGCCAAACCTGTATAGGTTTGGTTCGCAATCGCATCAATGCTCAGCGTGCTTGCAGCTTTGGCTACAATGGTAAATGTCTGCGACTTAGTACCTGAGTAACTGCCAATGCCCGTAATCGTCGCTGTGGCCGTGCCTACATTCGTGTTATTGATATAACCAACTGTGTAGTCTGTACCAAGGGTCAGCGTTGTGCTTCCATCCTTGACCACTACCGCTGGGGTCAAGGCTGAACCGGTATAGGTTTGGTTCGCGATTGCATCAATAGTTAAGCTGCTCACACCCCTATTACCAATTGTGACCGTAGTAGAAGTACTTGCTGAATTATAACTGGCTGTGGCGGATTGATTTATTGATATAACTGCGCTGCCAACACCAATTATGGATACCTCTCCAGTAGTGCTATTTACAGTAACCACATTTGGGTTTGAGGAGCTAAAACCAAAGGAACCACTACTTGTAGAACTTGGAGCCGCAATCAAAAAGTTAGCATCTGCTAAAAGCTTAGTATACTCTGGCACAGCTCCTAACGTAGGATTAGCCTTTTGAACAGTTAATGTCAACGTAAGTGAAGCCGCATTGTAGTTAGTGGTAGCAGCTTGGGAGGCTGTAATTAGGGTTGAACCTATCCCTTGTATCTCTATTTCTCCGGTAGAGCTATTGACGGTAGCAACTGAAAGGTTTGAACTCCTGAAAACAATAGGAAGTGATGGAGCAGTGGAAGTAACTGTGTAATTGAAATTTGGATCGGTGGTTAATTTTGAACTACTAGTAATTCCAGTAAGTATTGGGGTAGCTTTTAAAACCTGGAAAGTTGTAGTTATTGATTGGGATGTCCAATTCGCAGTTGCAGATTGAGTAGCTGTAATGGTTACGGAACCAGGGGTGTTGATAATTAGATTATTACCAGAACCAGAAATTGAAGCAACAGCTGAGGCGTTGGATGAAAATACGAAATCCCCACTTCTATTAGAACTAGGGATTGGAAGTACGAAATTTGCCTCACCATAAATTCTATCGGTGATACTAAAGTTCGAAAGACTTGTAATGCCTTGCGTTATTGTCAATGATTTAATGACCTCTGGGGCTTCTGCATAAATATTATCTCCAGAATTGTTAATTGAATATTTAATTACTCCCGCCCCAGTAACCTTGATTTCTCCATTTAATACGGTTGCTGGACCTTCCGTAATAGCATAGGACATTGCTGAAGTAGAAGGCGAAGTGGCAATAATTGGGATTGACAGACCAACACTATAGACTGCTGTGGTGGGCATAGCTGCGCCAACAGTTATATTTTGCGGCCTTTTAGAAACATCGAGCGAAACTGAAGCAGACTCAGCATTGTAATTTGTAGTAGCTGGGACATCAAAATTAACAACCAAATTTCCAGGCCCACTGACGTTGGTTAGCGAGTAATTTCCAACAGAACCTGTTAAAGTACCAATGCTTCCCCCTGGTAAAGAGATGATAACTCCACTACCAGAAGTTGAGGTAGCTGATAGTGGAACAGGTGAATAGGGTGATGCCCCAGGACCAACTCGTTCCAATACTGTTTTACCTTCTGGAAGAGCGCCCACGTTAATACTTTGACTGGCCTTATTTACAGTGAGCGTTAACGTAATAGTAGCTGCATTGTAGTTTGAGGTCGCTGCTTGAGTAGCTGTAATCGTGGTACTACCTGCATTTCCAAGTGTAACTTGACCTGTAGCCGAATTAACAGTCGCTACTGATGTAGTTGAGGAAGTATAGGTGATCCCTCCATCTCCAGTTGACGAAGGGGCAATGAGTTGAAAGGTAGGGTCGCCGAATGTTTTGGTTAGGTTAGGGAAAGCACTAAGGGTCGGCGTAATTTTGTTAACAGTGACTGTAATGGTCTTGCTTCCAGGCCCATAGGTTCCGGATTCCGCTTGAGTCAAGGTGATTGTCGCAGTTCCTGCACTCAAGAGATCGACTATTCCGGTGGACCCTACTTTAGCAACACCTTCATTGTTGGAGGAATAGTTAATTGTAGAGCCTTGATTATTAGACGTAGCGCCTATTGAGAAATCTGGGTCTAATACTGTTTTTGTGAATGAACTTGCAGCAGTGATAACCGTTGCATTTTTAATGGTGAAACTTTCCACTAAATCATCCGCCACTTGAGTGCCTTCATTTAGGGGAGTATTGTTTGATCCTAAAACAGTTTGAGAATTGGTTGCAGAAATAATCACGGGGTTACCGATTGACAAGGCTGTCAAGGTCAATTCAAGAACCTGTTCGCTTCCTGGGCTAATCGATCCAATCGTCCATTTTTTAGTAGTATTGGACCAAGTGCCAACGGAAGGAGTATTGGAATTGATTTGGAAATTTGAAGGAATAACCAAGGTCACCTCAGCATTCGTGCCATTAAAATAGGACTGAAATTTATGATTTACTCTAAGTACAACGGATTCGCCCACGGCCAAGGATTGCTTCGTTGAGGTTACATCAAGTTTTATCTCAGGATTACAATCACTGACATCCACTGGTGCGGAAACGTACTCTTGTCCTGCACCGGAAGTAGTGATTCCCACCGTGTAGGAACCTGGCAAACTAGGAATAAAGGTCCGTTGTGTAGCTCCTGATATGGGCTGCCCCTCTCGATACCATTGGTATATAGCATAACCTGAAGGTGCGGTTAAGGTGACGTTCCCCGTCTGAAGGCATCCACCTACCAACGCCACATTAACGTCAATACTAGGAACGGAGGAAAAGCCTGAAAAATACCCTGACACCCCCATTGCACCACTTTGACCTGTATATCCGACAGCAATGGAGCCAGTAGAAGTGACAGAAACATTTCCAGTAAGGTTCTCTAAAAAGTAAGACACCCATTGGCTGGTGCCGCTAATGAGCTTTCTTGCTGCCGCTACTGTAGATGCTGGGACCTGAGTCCCATTTGAAAAAACTATTAAATCACTAGAGTTTGTTGTCGCTGCCGAAATGATAGATATGCCTCCTGTAATGGTAATGTTGGTAGTACCTCCTGTTGATTTTTCAACATTGTTACCTACTTCTTGAATTTTTGGTATAAAATCGACCGATTTTTCCAAAAGAAAATTAACAGGAGCGATAAAATTGTAGTCGACATTTTTAGCACTATTTGCACCGGCAGTGGTTTGATAGGCATACACTTGTTTACTAGTTCTCACATACAAATTTTCTCCTGGTCGGGTAGTACCCGTTCCTGAATAGTTTGAGCCTGAGACGTGATAATACTCCCCAGCATCAATCGTGGCAGCTGGAGTCAAGGCATCATTTAAATAGATTTCAGTCCCATTTTGAGTAGCAATGATAATCGGAAATTCGAAGTCGTTTGAGCCATAGCCTCTTACAAATACATATTCACTTCCTAGAACATTTTCAGGGATGATTTGATCAAAAGCAGCATCTCTGTCTCCAGGTAAGCCGGTGATAAATGATGAATACATCACATTCCCCAAGCTCACGACTATGTCTTTGTCCGAGACAATAGCAGCTCCCAACCATTCGTCATACAAGGTGTTGGTATTCCAGGGGACGTTGGGTGATGCCAGAGAATATATTGGGTATTCCAGAACAAAGGATTGTCCTTTATTTAGGGTAATGGTAAGGTTATCAGCTGTATAGAAAGCATAATTAGCACCTTTCCGAAACACAATGCTTGGATCATACCCTGAAATCTGGATCGTGGTTCCATCCTCAGAGGCCATCATTCCTAAAGTTGCATTTGTGTTGTTTCCAAATTTTACGGGTGCTCCTCCCCATCTAAATTTTTTACCCAATGCAGCTCTTCCTTTAGACACCAAGGAAGAACCTTGATTTACAGAAGCTCCTCTGAAATTGACGTAAAATTTTTCTCCATTAGCTGATTGAATTCTTAAACCACTATTTGAAAGTACCTCTCCCGTATTTGCGTTATCTACAAACGTTATATTATTATCACTGTTAGGAATATCAGGTGCATTCAGTATATAGGGAGTAGTTTTTGATAATTGAAAAGTTTTCCAAGGGGTCGTCCCTGTGCCTTTGTAAACATTAACAGTAAATGATGCAGTAACCGGGGTGGAAAAATAAATTGCCTGAGCATCAATTCCACGATCGATAACAGGTGAATTTACTTGTTGCTTTAATGGTGGCAGGTAATGTAGATCACTTAACTGCGCATACAGCGAGTTTGATATAAAAAATAACAGGGCAAACTGGAGTAGAACTAAACAATTTTTTCTGCTGCTAGATAATCTTTTCATGCGGTTTTTTGGTTCTTAAATCAAAAAACCCACTTTTTTGGATTGTAACCGATTAGCTGAATTTTCTTGCACTCATTTTTGAAATATTTGTCACACCTTATTCGTAGATGTCACAGCTATTTTTTTTGGGAAGGAAAAATGGGGGAAAAGGTGGTTAAACTAATATTTAGAAATACAATCGAAATACGGTGGAAATAAACCGAGACCTCCGCGGCGGGCAGGCACGCTCGGTGAAATAGTAAATCCCGGTTCTAGTTGATTATATTTCACCTGCCTGCGGCAGGCAGGCGAAGCAGCCCGCCGCGGCGGGTATTTCTATTATATTTCCATCGCATTTCCCTTTATTATTTCACGAAGCGCAGCGAAGTGTATTTCTACCCTATTTCCATAGTATTTCTAATTCGTGCTTCGCTTTTTTTAATGACTCAGCCCTCTAAAGCACCCCGCTTTTCCTGTTGCAGGTGCGCATGATATTCGGAAGGGGATTCTCCCGTCAGCTTTTTGAAATTCAGGTAGAAGGTATTGCCACTCACAAACAAAGTTTTCTTGGATAAGGAATCGATGGTGTGCGTCAACAAGTACCCCTTTCGGATCAGCGAAATGGAATAATTGATGCGTAAGACATTGACATACTCCCCATACGTGAAATTTCCATAGTATTTAAACAGGTACTTCACGTGGCTTTGTGGGCAGTCCAACTGGAAGGAGAGGGACTTGAGACTGGGCACCTCCAGGAGCTCCTCAGACCAGGTCTGCTCCATTTTTTTTAAGGCAAAAAGAAGGGTCTCTACACGAGCAGCGATCTGCTTCTCCACGCCCAAGTCCTGAGGGTTAGTTTGCCCCTTCTTTTTGGATCTCCAGATGGCAATCTCTTCGGGAGCACCCGCATTGATATGTTCCAACAAGCGAAGCTCCCCATACAGAATGCGTGGGTTTCGTAACAGGTAAAAAGCAATAAACAACCAGAGGAATGAGGTGAAGCCATAGAATTCCCCCAACACTTTCTCTTGTGTATCCTGTAGCCCCTTTCCGTAGATAAAGTTTGCAAAGCCGTAAATCAATAAAAAAGCGACCATCATCAAGTAGGCCCAAACGCGGATGGACTTAAAATAGCCCAGCTCCCGCTGACTTTTCCGCTTGGTCAAATACCTCCACACCAATACAATCAATCCGGTACTGTATCCGGAAGAGTAGACTAAAAATACAGTTTGATTGATGGATTTATTCCATTCTAATCCTAGACTCAGGCCCACAAGCAGGAAAGAAAGCCCAAAGTGCAGCGGAAGGTTTTTTCTTGAAATTTTTTGATGCAATAGTCCCTCAAAAAAAAGATAATAGATCGGCGGGATGAAGAAGGCAAAAAGAAGCGATTGTTCAAATGGGTTTTCAATGGGGCCCAAAACCTGAAAACTTGACAAGCCAAAGACGACACGTTGGACACCAGAGATTGTCAAAATGGCTAAAAAAAAGATGCTCGATTTGAGTTCCCTCTTGGTATCAAACAAGGAAACGGAAACGAGCAAAAGCAATACACCCCCAACAAAAAAAGATAGAATTGACAAGGCCGGCCACATTCCCAAAAGTAAACCAAAAATTTATTTTATGACTTTGCAATAAAAAAATTATTGGCAATCAACTGCAGCGCTCCAACTGGAGTTTACCCCACAAAATACGCTTCCAGCTCCTTCAGCATCGCATCCTTCTCGCGCAAGTCACGGATCACCTTGCCCTTTTCTAAGAGTACAATGCGGTTGCAGAGGTCGGTCACATGGTTTAGGTCGTGGCTGGAGATCAAAAAGGTGGTTTTGGATGCTTCCAGCTCAGATAGAATCAACTTTTTCAAACGGATCTGGGAACTCGGGTCCAAGTTTTCAAAAGGCTCATCCAAAAAGACCACCTGGGGATGTCCAAGCATCGCCGCGGCAATGCCTACCTTCTTCAAATTGCCCTTGGATAGGTCGCGGATGTATTTCTTTTTGCCCAATACCTCTTCATTGAAGAGCTCCTCAAACTTGCTCAAATGCAGCTGCAGGTCTGCCTCGGACAGGCCATAGATCTTGCGCAAGGTCTCAAAATACTCGTCCGGCGTCAAAAAGGCCAAAAGCATCTGCTCATCCAAGTAGGCACCCACTTGGGACTTCCAACTCTCCGTTTTGCTCACATTGTCTCCCTGAAAGGTCACCTGACCTGCCGTAGCACGAACCAGGTCCAGCATGATCCGGAACAGCGTGGTCTTGCCAGCACCATTGTTGCCCACTAGGCCAAAGCACTCCCCCTTGGCAATTTCCAATTCGGGAATATCGAGCACCACGGCTTCTTTGTACTGCTTTTTAAGTTGGGATACCTGTATCATAGTTCTTGTCGGAAGGAAGATGAAATTTCAAATCGGTTGGCCAAAAGCCGTTGTGTCACGAGACGCGAGAGCGGCCCAAAGGCAAGGATGCCTGCGAGTCCGGTGATGCCCAAGGCTAACAAACCGGCATAATCATTAATTAAATAGGAAAAAGGAAGGTATACTAAGTACGGCCCTGCCATCAAGGGAATAATGATCAAAAACTGGGCGGCCCCTATCCCCTCGTAATTAAACATGGCCCCTTTGTTGAGGTCCATGGGCTTGGGCTTCCATAAGGCAACGTAAACAATTACATGAATCAGAATCCCACAGTTAAACAAGAAGGTGGCCACATGCACCAGCAGGATGTCCCATCCAAAGTACACGTAGGGCACCGAAGCCAAGAAACAAACCCCAGAAATCCCGAGAAAAAGCAGGTATTTGGCACGCAACAAGGCTTCCAAACCTCCTTTCTGCATCAGGAAAAAATCAAAATTGGAGGAGTTCCAACTCAGAAACAGCTGCCCATACTGGATCATAAAAATGCCTGTAATGAACACGCCCACAAAAATGTAAATGGGTGAAATCCCCGTTTCACTTTGGTAGTCCGGATTGGTATAGAAAATCAATCCATACAAGAGAAAAAAAGCGGAAAGAATCAAATAGGTTCTACTTTTCTTATGCCTCAAAATCAACTTCCACTCCAGATTGGCCAGCTCCCCGGCTACCCCAAAACGCGAAAATAAGCCAAACCCTTGACCTGAAACCCGGAAGGATTCCTCCTCCCCCAGCTCTTCCAAGTAGGCATGGGACACATAGTATCGATAGGAAATCAAATACACCCCCAGGAGCAGCCCAAGGACTCCTACAAAGGGAAATACATTCTGGGCAGCCGCTGTAAAGAAGGGAGCAACAAGGGAACCAACATTGAACCCGCCCAAATAGGTCGATCCTCCAGAAAGTAGGACCAGCACAAAAACCAGTCCGAGGCCCAGCAAGCTGTCTTGAAAGCGCTGTTTGAACCAGAGCATAAACCAGTGCAGGGACCAGCTTATTCCCAACAGGGTGCCCAACCAGCAAACTAAGCCGATTATCCCGTACTCCACCTGTACCACCTCCACCCCAAAGGGCAGGAATAGCAACAGGGCTATGACATTGAGCGGAGACAAGAAGGAGCGCAGCAACAAGACGGATACGATTTTCTTTTTCCCGATGGGGAGGTGAAGCAAACTTTCCAAATCCACTACCGGCAACTTTTGAATAAAGTAGCGGTACATAAATTCGAACAAGAAAAAGTAGATCAAAACCGAATTGAGAAAGGCAATGGGTTCCTTGCCCTCGGCAAACTGATCGATGATTCTCCCCAAAAATAGCCCTGCCAGAAAGACGTAACTCAACAGTAAGAGGGAAACAAACACCAAAAAACCTGCCGCTAGGGCACTTTTCGCGAAGCTCGTCGAGCGCATGCTTTTGAGAAACTGTAAACGTATAAGCGTAAAAAACATAGCAGTGCTGACTAAGGTGATCGTTCTGTAAACTTCAAAAATATCCCCATCTTTACCAATCAAAAAAAGTTAAAAGAAGGTAATGACTAAGGACATGAATTTTTTCGAGGCAGTAAGCCAGCGTCGATCTGTACGCGTTTTTGATCAAATGGGAACTTTCGATGGTACCATCGTCCAAAAATGCTTGGAAGCTGCCATCCTTTCTCCCAATAGCTCGAACCTGCAGCTCTACCAGTTTGTACGTGTGCCGGAATACTCTCCCCTCAAGGATCGTCTAGCACAGTTATGCATGGGACAGAAAGCAGCCACCACTGCACGGGAGTTGGTCGTGGTCTTAACCCGACGAGATCGTTGGAAGGCCCATGCCAAAGCCAATTTTGAGTTTATCTCGGCATCCTCATCTGGAGAAGGAGACAAAAAAGTGAAGCTGGCACTCCGGTATTACCGAAAATTGGTACCCATGCTCTACTGGAAATTTCCGGGATGGTCCTTTGTCAAAAAATTAATTGCCATCACGCAAGGCCTAAACAAACCAATGGTTCGGGAAGTAAGTGAAACCGCCGTCCGCATCTCTGTTCACAAAAGCGCAT
>Ga0209400_1001765_pt1 | contig 16993 bp, 12 predicted proteins | sample M_130807_EF_Meta_FD_187313 | JGI IMG/M metagenome (GOLD analysis project Ga0209400, IMG submission 187313) | Freshwater microbial communities from Lake Montjoie, Canada to study carbon cycling - M_130807_EF_MetaG (SPAdes) (version 2) | ecosystem: Environmental > Aquatic > Freshwater > Lake... | reverse complement strand
AAGTGTTGCCATCAACATCGGTAAAGCGCGCACCTTTAGCGTTTTCAATAAAGATTGGATACTGCCCAGGCCACTTAGCCATCCACGACATAGGAACTCCGCCAGGCATATTTGCCTGGCCCTTCTTAAAGAGTTCTCCTGATTTTGGATGTGTCGCCAAAAAACGAGCATTCTCTATCTCTGTTAAGCGTCTTAACGTATCCCGATTAATCATTGGCAGATCTTATTCCAGTGATTCAAAAACAAATAAAGCTTCAATGTAGTTCTCACCACTAATTCCTAAGTTCTGCGCATCAGGGGGTGCGGTCTGTGGCTCTATACAAACTCCATCAGAATCTTCACTATAAACAACCCACCACGGTGCATCACACTCAATAGAAATCCTTGCCACATCCTCCCAAACCACAGCAGGAGTGCCCTTAATGCCGGTGAAAGCATCATCCCAAGGTGGTGGAGTTGGAGCACTTCTCTTTCCGGTTGGTATGCCATCACTGCCACGGATCAACATCTCTGTGGCATCAAATTCGATTTCGGCGCTTCCCCCGCGCTCAAGATCACGCGCAAACCACGGATGAAAACCTAACCACGCTGGCAGATCACAACCATTGTCGTCATATTCAAGTGACCAACGGATTGCATCATCTAGTACTTCAATTTTTTGCTCAACAGTTGCATTGCCATAAGGAGATGGCAAATGAAGTAGTGAGCGACCAGGACCAATCTCTTGCCAAGAAGAGATAAGCCCAAACCCATGCAAAGCATGGGGAGGATCAATTGTTGCTGGCAGTTGGATTTGTTGGCCAGCACTATTTGTAATTAAGCCTTCTTTAATCCGCCCTGCCCATGGCGCCATCGCATACCAACCAGAGGTATGGACCTGACCACGAAAAGGAACAGCAAACTCATTTTCTCTCCATTTCAATGAAGTGATGCGCGCACCATTGTCATCATCAATTGCGACCTGAAACTCAGCATCATCAATAAATTGCATTATGCATCCAACGCTTCCACTAGTTCATGCCATCGCGGTGGCTGAGCGCCAACACGTGAAACGGTAATACCTGCAGCAATCGCTGCGCGATCTAGAACTGAGTTAAGTACCTGTCCATGTAATCCTGAAACAGAGTGATTAATAATTCCCTCCACCAGGATGGCACCAACTGTGTCACCAGCACCAACAGTGTCAACGACAGTGACCTTTGCACCATTGACCTCTTCAAAGCCGTGTTCGGTATAACCAATGATGCCGTTAGCACCACGTGTAACAACAACTAGTGAAGCGCCATTAGCGATCCAACCCTTTGCCACCTCGTCCATAGAAACATCTGGATAGAGCCAAGAAATATCATCATCTGAAAGCTTAATAACACTTGATATTCCAACCCATTTTTCAACAGCTGCGCGGTACTTTTCTCGATCTCCCACAACAGATGAGCGCACATTGGGATCAAAGACAATTGGTGCCAGCTCTGCGCACTTAACAGCCCAATCAAACAAGATGCTAGATGCGGGCTCAACGACTGTTACCAGGGTGCCGATGTGTAATACAGAAGGCTTTAAGCGCTCTGGATCTGGCAACCAGGAGTGGGAGAAATCAAAGGTTGCTGTGCCATCAATCAGAAACTCATATGAGGCAGAGCCAGCAGAATCTAAAGTAACTGTTGCCGTGCAGGTTGGCTTCTCACTTGTTAGTGAAAGTGAGAGTCCCACACCATCTCGCTTTAACTCTTTACGCGCACTCACACCATAAGCATCAGTTGAAATACCATCAATGAAATCAACATCATGACCTAAACGAGCAAGTGCTTTTGCTGTGTTCGCCGGTCCGCCACCAACAACAGGTCCGGTTGGCAAAATATCAATTAAAACTTCACCACACACCCAGATGCTCACAGTAGCTCTCCCTTACGTGCCAAGAACTCTGTTAATACTTCAACACCCAACAAATGGTCCTGCACCTGAGGCAATCCGCTAATTAACAAAATACCAACACAACCTATGCCTTTAACGTTTAGCGGTAATCCGCCGCCATGGATTGCATGTGTCTCTTCTGGTAACCCTTTAACCGCATACCAATCAATACCTTGCTCTTCAGCTAATACTCGTTCATACATTGTTGAATTACCTGTTGCAAGTACTACTCGTGCTTTGCGAGCAATCCAGAAATCATTCTCCGGCGTTGAGCCAGGCAATGAAGCATGAAAGACAGTCCACTCCTTTAAGCGCACCTCAACAGCAATTGTTAATCCTCTGGCAAAGCCAAAATCTAATGCGATCTCGCCAATTTCAATCGCCTCTTTTTGCGACAGGGATTCCAGTTCAAGTGTTCTGGACTCTAAAGCCAGCCCTTCACTTGAAAATCCACCTGTTGTAGTCGCCATGTGCGTAATTGTGCCTTAATCTGACGCCATGATCACTATCCCAGAATCTGACCTTGTAGTTCATGAACTCTGCCTAGGCAGCAACATCTTTGGTGGCAACGCCACAGAGGCTGAAAGCCACCTAGTAATGGATGCCTATAAAAGCCATGGCGGCAACTTCATCGACACAGCAGATGTGTATAACCAGTGGGTTGAAGGCCATGTTGGCGGAGAATCAGAATCTCTCATTGGTTCTTGGATGAAATCTCGTGGCAACAGAGCAGACATGGTGATCGCAACCAAGGTATCAAAGATGGATCGTCGCCGTGGATTATCTGCAAAGAACATACTTGCAGCTTGTGAAGAGTCATTAGATCGTCTACAAACCGATCACATCGATCTGTATTACAGCCACGAAGATGATGAGACAGTCTCTCTTGAAGAAACACTTGGTGCATACGCCCAACTAATCGCAGAAGGCAAAGTCCGCTACATCGCAGCCTCTAACTTCACACCAGCACGCCTGCGTGAATCAATGAAGTTTAGTGATGAGAACAACTTGCCTTCTTATATTGCTGTGCAAGATCTCTATAACTTAATAGATCGCAAATCCTATGAAGGTGAGTTAGAACAAACAGTTTCAGATCTTGGAATTACAAACATCCCTTACTACGGCATCGCCCGAGGCTTCTTAACTGGAAAATACCGCCCAGGAATTACAGAAGTTGATTCAAAACGTGCAGCTGGTGCAAGAGAGTATGCAACAGATAAGAACTACGCAGTCCTTACTGCAATGGATGAGATTGCAAAGAACCACAATGCTCCACTTGGTGCAATTGCACTTGGCTGGCTACGTGCTCAACCAACAGTAAGTGCCCCGATTGCATCAGCTCGCACAGTGCCGCAGTTGGAAGAGATCATTCAGGTTGTTGAGTTAAGTAACGATGAAGTGGAAAAGCTAAGCGCTCTTTCTGCTTAATCAGTACTTGGAATCCGCCAGAACCACGCAAAGGCGATCAGCCAGACTAAGGCTGTTCCTGCAATAACCGCTGTGCCAATCTCTGCAGTCCATGTGTAAACAATCAGTGCGCACCCCACAAATAAGGCCTGCATTGCCCACAAAGCAAAAGCTGTATTTCTCTTGCTTAAACCTTTACGCATCAAGCGATGCGACAAGTGATCTTTGCCCCCAGTTGCTGGAGATATTCCTCGCTTGATGCGAGAAAACACAGCAACAGATGTATCCAAGATTGGAACTGCTAAGAGCATTGGTAGCAAAGCAATAGAGCTCCACTGCGGAGTAATTCCTGGATTCAATCGAATAGTTAATACAGAAACAATGATGCCTAGAAACAGCGCTCCTGCATCTCCCATATAAATCTTTGCTGGAGATTTGTTCCACATCAAGAAACCAAGTGTTGAGCCCGCTGTAACAATGGCTAGGGCTGCCACCAACTCTTGTCCTTCACCTAACGCAATGGCTGCAATACCGAGAGAAGAAACAGCAACTGTGCCAGCTGCCCCGCCATCTAGATTGTCAAAGAAGTTAATTGAATTGCAGATACCAATAATCCAAAAGACCATGATGACTTCATCAACAATTGTTGAATCAAAGTTAATAGCAACCGTGTCGGTGTTAATTAGGAAAAGTGCAACAACTATTGCCGTAACTGTTTGAATGATTAATCGAGGCATTGGCTGAAGAGTGCGAAGGTCATCTACTAAACCAACAGCTCCTAGAAATATGGCTGGAAATAGAAGCATCGCAGCTAGGGGAAATGTTGCTTGAGTATTGTTAGATTTAATAACTGCAGCAAAGGTCAAAAGTGTTATTGAGCTCGCAATTGCAACGCCGCCTAAATATGGAATTGGCTCTTTTTGTGTTTTACGATCAAGAGTCGGGTTATCCATCGCACCGATAGCAATTGCAATCTTTCGAACCGGCCAGGTGAGAGCACCTGCCAGCACAAAGGCCAAAATGCCCAGCAATAGGTATTCGGTGGAATTAATGCTCACGGGGGTGAGTATAGGCAAACTACTTCTTGGTGAGCCTATCCGCCATAGTTACAGCGACCTTAAGCCACTTCGCAACCTGCGCATCGGTAAAGCCCGTGGTGGATCCGCTAACTACATAGAGCCCGGAATACATCTCCCCGTTGAATTGGTAGAAGCCCAAAAGCTGACGAGCAGCATCTCCGGTATCGATGATTGTGTTTACAAGAACCCGAGAATTCTCTCCAACCAAACCTGCAGGCAAGGTTGGCAAAGTTTTAAACTCATAGGGTGTAATCGCACCCGTTGCATTCTTATAACCCTTTTCACTTTGGCACTGCGCCAAAACCTTCACAAGTTCTTTGTGTGCAGCAGCGGCAGCTGCAGCAGATGAGTAGCGAACTACTTCTGTTGATAAGAATGAGAATGGTGTGTTTTGCTTGTAGATACTCATCTGACGTCGCTCTAAGCGATCCTTTTCAGATGCAAAGGTTCCACCGCACAGATCCAAGGTTGGATCCTCAGTTGTTGTGCCACGAGGCATCGGCAACACAATCCACTCTTGGCTAAAGTCATTAACGTTGAAACCAAACTTTGAGAGCGCAAGCTGCTTTGAATCCTCTAACGACTCATCAACCTCTGCTGGGGTTCTAGCCAGCGGCTTTTCATTAGCAAAAGTGGCAGCCGTTGAACTCGCACCTACTGCAACAAAATTTGATCCAGTTAAGCGGATTACTTTCTTTGTCTCGCCAATTTCAACACGTACACCAACTCGCATCTTTGCAACTTTGCTATCTGCAATTGTTGCAACCTTACTGTTGCTGACAGTTACTGTTGCAGATCCAGTGCCAACTAATACATCAACACTTCCCTTTGCGCTCAATGACAGGGTGCACTTACCAACACACTTGATCGAGCCTGCAGGATATGAATTACCAGCTGGGCTCCACTTACCTGTCTTAGATGACTTATCTGCCTTCACCAAAGTATTTGAAAGTGTTAGATCTCCAACAACACCGTTTCCGATGCAGTCAAAGGCTTGTGCCTTTGAGGTAAGAGTTGTTCCGGTTGGTACTTTAATAATGGGTGAGCTCTTGGCTGTAGAGCTCTGAGTGATTAAGCCGTCTTCATCAACAAGGTTTGTCTGACAGAGGCCGGTGCCGGGATCTTTCAAGCCATCCCATGCAAGTGAAACATCATTGGTGCCAAGTGAAGAAAGTGAGAATTGCGGAGCAACAACAGGTTGTCCGCGATCAACCGTGACTTTAACTGTGGGCGTCCAAGGACTCTTATTACCTGCCAAGTCAATAGCACGCAGTGCAAAGTTGTAAGCACCTTCCGGCAAATCTCTTAAGAAAACAGTTTTGCGTGGCTCAAATGGGTTGAGGTAGGTAGGCCACCAACCTTCTGGCTCTGATGTTGCAAGATCCTTAGCCACACCATCAACTTGAATCTCAAAGCCCTTAATGGCTGTCTCTGCATCTTCATAGCCAGGTTTTAAAATCTCCATTGCAGGATATTTCCACTCACGCACATCAACAAGTGGTGGAACAGCAGGAGGTGTCACATCTGCCTTCTTTGTAATAGTCACTACTGCACTGGTATCACTAGGAACGGCGCTAAAAGAAACGTTGCCAGAGTAAGTCTTTGCAGTAAGAGCCGTCATTGATCCACCAACAGATCGAGAATCCTTGTATTGGTAGGTATCAAGATTAAGCATCCACACATCGGTACCTAGAACAGCGCCAAACTCAGCAGCTTCTGCATCCTCTGGATTAACAGAGACAACTGCGGAAATAGGTGGTGGATCTAATCGATAGATCGCAAGTCCTGGCTTATATCCAGCACCATCTGTCTTTCGACGGTACTCAATCCAGTAAGCAGATTTACCATCTCTAATAAAGATTGCTTTTATTCCATTGGCAAAATCACTAGGAGCCAAAGTTATGTTCTCTGATTGCCACACCTGTTTGATTTGAGAATCATCAATTAAGCCCATGCGCCATTGATGATAGGTATTTAGAGGAGATGAGGTATCTACATTTCCCATCACATCGATGGTGCCACCGTACTCAACACCCTTACATGTCTCACCCCACGCACCGTCATATGCAGCGTTATCACACCGTAAAAAGTTTGAGTGACCTAATCCAAAGGTGTGACCTAATTCGTGTGAGATAACAAAGCTTGATGCGCTGTCATGCAAGATCAAAGTACCGCTTTGGCTTTTTGACCCACCTAAGTTGGCACGACCAGACCACACGCATCCAGCCTTCGGTGCAATAACCAACAAGTATCGCTTTGAATAATCACTAATTCCTAAACGCTTATATGCCTCTGGACGTATTGAGTTCATGAAATCAGAGGATGCAGATCCAATACATGCCATCTTTGAGACCAGACCAATTGGATCTTTTAGTACTTGCCCCGCTTTAAATGAAACTCCACGATCTTTCGTGTCGCCAAACATCGCAGTAAATTTAAGCCAATCAGCATTTACATCTTTATCGATTACCTTTGCAACCGCTGCACCGTCACCGACAGGTGCCACAGCACCTGGCCATGTAACTTCAACAACATCAATAACTCTTTGATCAACAGCGTAAGCAGGAGAAAGCCCCAATGAGATAAAAGCAAAAACAATCGCTATAAATGTTGAGAGCCTCTTGGACATAGTGAGTATCCTAAATCTCCCACGCACTTTCTTCATGTCGATTTACCCCAAACACCTGATACCCCTGCAATTCAGGCTGTCCAAACCACTTGGCACTGTCTGTACCGCCCACCATCACAGCAGTTGCCATGGCATCACAGAGCCAACCGAGCGGTCCAACAACTGTTGCCGACTTAGCCCCAATTGCAATCATCCCGGTCTGCGGATCATGTATATGAGCACCACGTTCATAGGTGCCAGATGTTGCAATAGCACCATCACTAATCTCATAAATCTTTACAACTTCTAATTTGTTATTGGGATTAACAACACCAATAGGCCACGACTTAACAACACCATCACTATCAACAAACCCACCACGCAATGACAAATCTCCAGCTGCATTTACCTGCACGTGCTGCGCCCCTGCTGCCACCAACATATCTGCACATTTATCGCCAGCCCAACCTTTAACTAATCCTGAAGGATCAAAACCACCAGCAACAGCCCACGGATCAAAAGCTCCATCACTTAACCACTTAGCCTGTGCGCATAAATCCGAGACCTCAATAACATCATCTGGACAATCTTCGATTTGCACCTCACCGCGGCGCAGCCGCGAGATCCAAGATCCTTCTTTATAGGTTGAAAAATCTCTATCAACATTTTCGCAAAAAGTAATAACTTCATTCATGGCTGCATCTAAAGCTGCAGCACCGACAGAATTGGAAGAACAATCCACATCCACAATTGTTCCCCACACCGGAAACTGTCGACGTAATTGATTCACTCAGTAACCCTACTTACAAACCAGCCTGTGTGAGCGCTCCTTGTAATGAGGTGAACCAGCCATAGCTTGTGTATGAAGCACCAGAAACACCCTTGATGTTTGCACTCTGCGCAGCCAAGGTCTGCTTCTTCAAAGTTGGCACCGCCATATTTGTATAACGATCATTTTTCCCACTAGGTGCCTTAACAGCAACGGCATCTGTAATACGTCCATTAACAACAGTTATCTGCACCTGCACATTGCCATAGTTCACATTTACTGAAGGACCGGTAAATGTTCCACTCACAGCCGTAGTACTCGCGGCTGGTGCTTGCGGTGCTGGCTTAGTTGTCGCAGCTGTGCCAATAGCTGCCGCGGTAGCGGCAGCAGTTGCCTTCTTTGTCGCAACTGGCTTTGCACTCTTTGTGGCACTCTGTGTTGCAACTGCAGTAGGTGATGATGAAGCAGACGCAGTAGTACTAACAGAACCTATTGCAGTGCCACCAGCGATATTTAAATCACCGGAGGATAACTGGGGTGGTGTAATCGCAAGCACAGCGCCAAGACCCCCGACTGTGCCGCCTGCGATTAAGTACGCCCGCTTCATCTCATACCCTCGTTTCGGTAAATCTCCCTCGAGAAGATCAACTACTCGTATATAAACCTATCAACCTGAACTATTTCTGTGAACGCCCACAAAGCAGGCGCAGAGTATTTACTCCTTGTGAAAGGCAAAAGCCTCATCATGAAAACGATTCTTTGGCACGCCAAGATCCTCTGCCGCCTTGCGCACAGCACTAACCAATGGCTCTGGCCCACAAATATAAATATCACTATCTGCAAACTGAGGCACAAGTGCCTTTAATGAGTTGGCATCCATTGGATGGTTCTTTCGTGATCCCACCAAGTAGTGCACCCGTATTGATCCACCGCTTTTGTTTGCCAAGTAATCCATCTCTGCTTTTAACACTAAATCCTCTTCTTTAGATGCTCTAAAAATCACATCCATCTGTGCTCCGCCACTGAACTCATCCATTAGTGCCCGCACCGGCGTAATACCCACGCCACCACCCACCAACACCACATGTGGCTGTGTTGATCGCCCTGCAGTAAAAGCACCATAAGGACCTTCAACAAAGACTCGCGTGCCTGGCTTTAAGAAAGCTAATGACCTTGAGTGATCTCCTAAATCTTTAACTGTGATTCGCAAATGCTTCTCAGTCGGCGCAGCCGAAAGAGAGAATGGATGTGACATCAAGAAATGTCCTTTAGATAAAAATCTCCAACCAAAGAACTGACCACCTTGGGCATTTAAGGTATCAAGGTGTTTGCCCTTCATGATTACTGAAACAACTCCAGGGCCCTCAATAACAACTTTTTCAACTTTGAGATTTACTTTCATTGATCTATAGAAAGGAACCCAGAAACGCCAGTAAAGAATCGATACTCCCATTGCCACATAGAGTGAGATCCAATACGCCTTGTTTAAAGGATGACCCACAAACATAGAACCATTAACAATCTGGTGCATAAATGATGCCGCGATAGCGGCATAGGTAAGCACATGAACCATCCACCATGTCTCATAACTCATCTTTGCTCGTGCCTTCTTATAAGAAGTCACGCCGGCCAAAACCATCAACATAAAACCAGCCAAAGCAAACCACATCCACTCATAGAGTGTTAAGAACTGCCATAGCTCTTTATATAAAGGGATTGAGTCTTGACCAGCAAAACCCACAATAACTAGAAATACATGAACGCCAATCAGATAGAGCGACCACGGTCCTAGCTTGCGGTGCCAGGTCACCAAGCGATCATGGCCAACCCCGCGCTCCACCCAAGGAATACGAGCAATCAGAAACATCCCGACCACAGCAAAGTAAGTACCAACGAGTGCGGTTAAACGACTTAGTGAAACAACCACAGAATAGAAAGTATTGAAATCACTTAACCTGACAGTTGTTAGCTGCAACGCCAGCGTCAGCCCCAACCCAGCACCCAAAGCCAACGCCGCCCAGTCCGTGCCAGCCGATGAATGCTTATAGATGCGGGTTGGCTGTGTCATGGCTCAATTACACCGCAGAAGGCTGAGAGTGACCTACATGCCACCGCAGAGCGGCCCCTCATTAACGCCTAAGATTGCCCCATGCGCGTATTCCTAACCGGCGGAGCCGGCTTCATAGGATCACACCTTTGCGATGCCCTGATCGCCCAAGGCGATACGCCAGTAATCCTGGACAATCTTTCAACAGGCCAGCTTTCCAACATCGCCCACATCCAGAACAAAGTTGAAATACATCAAGGCGACATCCGAGACGCAGCACTAGTAAACAAACTCACTGAACAATCAGATCTTGTTCTCCACATGGCAGCTGCACTTGGCGTTAGCACAATTCTTGAAAAGACAGTTGAATCAGTGTCAACTAACTTCACTGGCAGTGAAGTAGTTTTGCAAGCAGCACTCAAGCACAAGAAGCGAATCATCATCGCCAGCACCTCTGAGATCTATGGCAAGAACCCAGAACAACCACTTAAAGAGACAAGTGATCGCGTAGTTGGTGCTCCACAAAAAATCCGCTGGACCTATGCCGATGCAAAGGCGCTTGAAGAAGCAATTGCGCACTCACTCTTTTTAACTGAAGGCCTAAAAGTCTCCACAATACGTTTCTTTAACACCGTTGGACCACGCCAAACAGGTCGCTATGGAATGGTTGTCCCTCGCTTTGTGCAGTCAGCACTAAAGAATGAGCCCATCACAATTTATGGCGATGGCACACAATCCCGAGTCTTTTGTCACGTGCTAGATGCAATTGATGCAACCTTGAAGATAACCAAGGACGATAAAACAATTGGTGAGGTCTTTAACGTTGGCGGAGAAGGCGAAAGAACAATCCAGCAGCTTGCAGAAAAGATCATTGAAAGAACTGGCTCTTCTTCAGGCTTAACCTTCACCCCATATAACCAGGCTTACCTAGCAGGCTTTGAAGATATGCAACGCCGGGTACCAGATATTACGAAGGCAAAATCCGCACTCGATTGGAAGCCAACTAGAAACTTGGATCAGATCATTAGCGATGTTGCAGAGTCGTTAAGTCTGGCTTAACTAATTTTGGGCTGCAATTTTTGAATCTATCTCTTGGATAAATCCACTCATCGGGTCGACTGATTTAATCTTGTTACGGTAATCAAGCGCTGATTCAAGATCTTTAATTGCCAAATAATCTAAGGACAAGTTCTTGAGATTTTCTAGCTCCATTGGGTTCAAGGCTTCTAATCGCTTCCGACTAGCTATAGCCTCTTTATATTTTGATAGGACCTCATACGAATACGCGCTGAGTCTACGTGCGTCAGTACTTCTTGAATTTTGCTTTGCAAGTTTGGAAGCAAAATAGATGCCCTGGTTATAGTCTTTCAAGCCCATCGAGAAGCTTGCTGCCAAAGCAAGATATCTGTCCTCCTTGGGTCCATTAGCAACACAATCAGATATCAACTTATTTAATTCAGGTAAGGACTTTGTGCCGCTATAGCCAACCAAGTAGGTGTTCCAAACACATTTGTCAGCAACTGTAAATTTAGTTACTACGACAGCTGATGGAATTAACGTAAGAACTAGACAAAATGCCAACATAAGATAGTTATTTCTTAGTGTTTCAGTATTAACTGAATTATCTTTAACAATGACTTGACCTAGTACCAAGCCCGCAAAGACCCACAACCAAACTGTGACACCTAAATTGTCAGGACTAATTAAACTAATACTGACAAATGAAATCCATATTGAAAAGGTTGACAACATCGCTAAATACTCGACTGACTTAGCACTTCTTAAGTAATTAAGAGCTAAAACAATGATAAGTAAATGTATTAGAACATAAAATATCGCTCCAATTAATCCAGTTGTAGCTAGTATGTGTAAGAAAGTATTGTGAGCATTATCAGATTGTGTTAGGAATCCACGTCCGATTACTTGGGCAGAATCTCTATGAACTCCGAAGTAATCTCCATATTGATCAAAGCCAACACCGGTTATAGGTGAACTCTTCCACATAGAAATTGCCGCACGCCAATAGTCACCGCGGGCAGCAATCGAACTTTGGTTAAGAAATTGAAATGGGCCTTTGTCCAGCAACCCAAGCAAGCCCATAAATCCACCCGCTGCAACAACTATTAAAGTAGGCAGAAATGCTTTTCTATACTTTAGGTAAGAATATCCCAGCCCAAAAAGGGACATGCCGATCACGAACGCCATTAATCCTTGTGAAGAATTGGAATTGATTACAAGAATCACCGAAAGGATTATTTGAGCAACTAAGAAGATTTTTACTTGAATTTTTGAAGTTGCCAATAATGCTAAGCAAGCAACCGCACTACATCCCAAGAATGCAGAGGCATAGTTAGGATTTCCAAAAGTACCTATCATTGGATTGTAGGGATTCTTCCATGGGAATGGATCAGCTCCAAGCTGCTGGATAAGTCCATAAATCGTTTGCAGAGTCCCAAGGGTGACAAAACTAAAAAGCGCAAAGTTATAGTTCTTAAAAGTAAAATTGAGCGCGATTCCAACTAGAAGAAGCACAAAGAATGCGTATGTAGAAATTCCTAGATTCCTCTGATAAATACCGACAAGTGACTCATAAAAATTTCCTGAATCAATGCTGGAAAATATCAGGGCACAAATAAAACCCAGGGGAATTAGGGCAGCAAACAATGCCAGTTTTTTCTTCAGTAAATTAGCTTTTCGGGTTATTAGATATAGCGGGAGCCAGAGAACTAATAGCAAAACACCGAGTTTAGGTAAATTAAAAGGATCTTGTGTCTTTGTATCAAAACGAATTGAAATGAATATAACGGAAAGAATGGTGAGATAAAACCAATAATCGGTAATCGCAACTGGTGTAGGGCGTTTGATTGTCTTGGCCATAGGAAAAGATTACATCGATATCGCCTCTTATCCCTGCCTTAGTTACCCTTCAAAGTGAGTGTTGTGTGGGAAATTTGCCCGTGCAATCAAAAATGTAACTGCTGTAGCGATCTAAAGGAACCGACATGAACGCCTCATGCATCTGAGCAATAATGATTGCATCTACAGGTGCTAGCGGAGCTGAATACTCATTATTCCAATGTGAGACAACAGGATCATGCCAGCAAACTTCGGCTCCCAATTTCCTGAGTTCAGAAACAAGAATCGCTGATGGGGTTTCTCTTACGTCAGCAACATTTGGCTTATAGGAAACGCCGAGAACCATTATTTGGAGCCCCTTTAATGTGCCGCCTAAATCTGAACAAACTCTTTGCGCTATGTAGGCAGGCATGGCCAGATTTGTATCATTTGCAAGATTAATGAACTTAGTTTCTACACCTAATTGTTGACCGATATGTGCTAAGTAACTCGGATCTACCGGAATGCAGTGTCCTCCAACGCCGAGGCTGGGTTGAAATTTCATAAATCCGTATGGTTTGCTATCAGCAGCATTGAGAGTCTCGTACACTGAAATCCCAAGTTTGTTTGTTACCTTAGCAAATTCGTTTACAAGTGCGATGTTAACTTGCCGAAATGTGTTCTCAAAGAGCTTGGCAGCTTCTGCTACCTCAGGCGAAGTTACCTCTCTAACCTCAACGCAAAACTCTGAATAAAACTCTTTCACCTTATTCGTTGCCATTGCATCTAAACCTGCGACTAATCGGGGTGTGTTTTGAAGGTTCCAATGTTCATTGCCTGGATCAACGCGCTCTGGAGCTACGGCATACGAATGTAAGATTTCTTCTTTTTGATTGCTCTCAATTAGAGGTTTTATGAAATTTCGAACTGTTCCAGGATATGAAGTCGATTCATTCACAATTAAGGCATTAATTTGACAGTGCTTGGCAATATTCATACATGCTGATTCAATAAAGCTCATGTCTGGCTCACGGTTTTCATTGAGTGGTGTAGGTACTGAAATTACAACTATTTCTGCATCGCTGAGTTCTGCTGGGTTGCTTGATGCTCGGTATCCTAAACTTTTTGCATGGCTAATATCTTTGTCGGTAATTCCTTCGATATGAGACTTTCCCAAATTTAGGTTTTCAACTAAAGATTCATTGATATCAAAACCTACAACCATATGATTTTTTGAAGCCATAATCGAAAGGTTTAAGCCGACATAGCCTTGTCCGATTATTACGACCTTCATATCTGTACCCTATCCAAGAATTTTCTATAAACGAATCATTAAATGGCCGAAACCCGGCCCCCACCGAAGTGGGAACCGGGTTTCGGTTCTAGATCTTTATCAGATCAAAGGGGGCAGATTATGCCTTTACCTTCTTCTGGATCTTGATTACTAGGTTAGTTAGAGCTGTGATCTGCTTCTTTAGAGCAGATACCATCTCTGAAACCTGAGTAGATAGAGCAGCTACTGCATCTGCTGCATCTTGTGCTGCAGCTGTTGCTGCATCTGCTGCTTCTGCTGCAGCGTTAGCTGCATCAGTTGCTGCATTTGCTGCATCAGTTGCTTCTGCTGCTGCATCAACTGCAGCTTGTGCTGTACCTGATGCTGAGTAAGTACCTGTTACAGCAGCTGTTGCTGTACGGATACCTGCTGGAACAGTTGCATCAATGATTGATGTTCCTGAGTAACCAGCGATGCTTGTTGAGTCATTTGCATCTGAAAGATATGCAGTAACTGTAGTTGCACCGTCAACATCAACAACAATCGCGATTTCACCGCTTGTGTTTGTTGTGTAAACAGATGTCTTCTGGCCGTTTCCAAGTGTTCCAACAGATGTTGAAAGCTGAACGTTAATTCCAGCTACAGCGTTACCGAATCGATCTGTAACCTTTGCAGTTACATCTGATCCAGATGCTGTCAATGAAACGTTACGAGCATCAGCAGTTGCATTCTTAGTCTTAACTGTTTGAGTTAGAACTACTGAACCAGCTGTGAATGTATAAGTACATGTTCCAGCTAGTGTCATTAATGCTTGAGCTGTCACATTACCATCAGCATCTGGGTAGAGTGTCAAAGTCTTGACAGCCTTCAGGGTTGATGTGCTTCTGTACCAGCAACCATCAGTTGCAGTTGCAATCACAGGAACTCCTGTGACAGCCGCTGCAGCAGAATCAAGAGCCTGAACACTCATCTTGAATTGTGCGTCTGATGCAGATGTTCCAGCAATTGAAATTGTTGCTGAAGTATCCATCGTACGATCAATCGAAAGTGATGATCCAGCGTTTGTGATTGCTGTAGTTGAGAATAGGTTTGCATATGTTGATGAGCTCTGATCAAGTGTGTAAGAACCTGTCAAAGTAGCTACAACTGGTAGTGCTGCAACGTATGTGATTACACGTGATGAAGAAGAAACAGTACCTGCTAAACCAGTGAATTTAACTGTGTCAGTAATTGTTGTTGACGCAGCTCCACCAGTAATAGTGTACGTAGCTTTTCCATCTGTACCAGTTGTCAAGGTTGCCTTGTCAGTGGTTGTGTAGTTTGGTGAAGTTGTGCCTGTAACTACAGGTTGTAGAACAACTCCTGCCATTGCTACACCAAATTGATCCAACGCTGTAGCTGTTATTGAAACAGATGAAGCTGCTACTGCCTTGAAGTTAGCTCCAGGTGACGTAGAGATCGTTGTTAGTGTTGGTACACGCCACAATAGTGTTGTGTCACCGAATGCAACTCCAGAAGCAACCTGACCTGTAACAGAAACTACAGCCTGTGAACCTGTTAGTGGCGCTGTCTGAGTTACTGTGTAAGTTACAAGTCCGGTGTTATCTGAACGCTTGATTACAGCACCTGTAGCACCTGAAACTGGAGTTACAGCACCTGCGTTGGCGCCTGTCCAAACAGTAGAAACAGTAACTGGCTCATTTACTAGTGCAGTTCCTGCAGCATTGCGAAGAATCCAACTCAATGTGATTGAAGTTGTGGTCAACGGAACCTGATAGGTGCGTGCAGTATTTGCTGTTGTTGTGTCAGTTGTTGGTGTACTCATTACAAGACCCGCACCTGATACACCAAATGTTGATGCTGTAGAGACGCTTCCAGCAGTAGGTAGACCTGAGATCGACCCTGTAGCTGATGAAGATCCGTAAAGTACACGGATAACTGAAGCGGCTGTTGTTGAAATGCTGCTAGAAATTACTGCTCCAAGTGCTGGCTTCAAAATGTAAACACCATCATTTGGAGTAGAAGTTGTAGCTGTGCCGTAGTCAGTAGCCCAAGCTGTTGCTGAGTATGTGTCTTGAGCATATAGCGTGTTCAACACAGCTTCAGTTGTTGCAGCTTCTAGAGTTGCTGATAGCAGTGGCTGACGTGTATCCGCAGAAGATGTATCCTGCAAGTAAATGTATCCACCATTAGCATCACGCAAAGTTGCACGCATGTATGAAGTGGCAGATGAAGTCCATGCTTGGCCAGCTTGTGGGTTTCCTGCAGCAGCAACAGTAATAACTGCTCCAGATTTTGCAGAAGTTGAAACAGCTGTGTACTTAACAGTTGTAGATGCACGAACGTTTCCGTTTGCATCGTTCAAGCTGAAAGTAATTGTGTATGTTCCGTAGTCAAGTGCTAGACCAGACTTACCTTCTACAGCCATACAGTAAGTACCAACCTGCTGTGCGTCTTGGCTGTTTGGCCATACGCAAGGCTGGTTAGCAGCTGTAATAGCTGCATCAGTTGTTAGGAGTCCTGCAGTAGCTGTGTCCTTAACACCAACAATTGTTGTGTTTACTTCGTTAAAACGAAGATCTGTTGACTTTGGAACAGTTACGCCATCAGCAAGTGCTGCTGGTACGCCAGTAACAGTTGCTGTGATTGATTCAGTTGACGCTAGCACTGCAGCTCCTGCTGCATCTGTAACAGACAAACGGTAGATGGCAACGCCACCAGTTCCCGCTACGCCGTTATTTGCGCCAACAATCGTAATTGAACCTGTGTGAGCAGTCAGACCTGTGCTTGGTGCTGCAGATGCTGGAGCAACTGCAGTTAGAACACCAAAGCCCAAAGCTGCAACAGTCACAAGCGCAATACGCTTGAAAGTTGTCTTTGTAGACATTTGTTTCCTTTCGATTAGTCGAGATTGGGAATTTCCCACTCTCGGCTTGAAGTTAAAGTTCTTAACTTCGTTTCGATGAATCGCACGTGCTGATTCACCAAATTCCCCACCGTGTATCCGGACGCGGCGAGGAAACCTATTTATTTGTTTTTCACCTGCACAGCTTGCGCTCGTACC
>Ga0209400_1001764_pt1 | contig 16999 bp, 15 predicted proteins | sample M_130807_EF_Meta_FD_187313 | JGI IMG/M metagenome (GOLD analysis project Ga0209400, IMG submission 187313) | Freshwater microbial communities from Lake Montjoie, Canada to study carbon cycling - M_130807_EF_MetaG (SPAdes) (version 2) | ecosystem: Environmental > Aquatic > Freshwater > Lake... | reverse complement strand
ATCTTTTTAAGTATCTTTATATCGAGCTTAATTGGAGTGATCAAAATGCACTCCCCGTAATCTCAGCTTGGGTAAGTGCTTTTGTATAGATTCTTAAAGCTCTAAAACTGCCCTCAAATGCAGGATCGTATGGAACCCAGTTGCTTTTAGCGATGTAATTTGAGGTTCTTGTAACAACTGCTGGCAGAGTGTATAAAGTGCAGGGAGATGAAGTAGATCCCATACAGGTATTAATTGTTAAAAGCGCGCCATCTTTATAAAGCTTACAAACTTTATTTGTATCAACTGTAACTGTATACCGGGCAAAGCCGCTACTAATTGCACCATTTGATTGACACTGGCTGTGGTCAGATCCACCAGTGGTGTTATATATTTCAAAAACAAGATTACTTGTGGTTCCATTTCTTGCAAAAAGGATGTTGTCGGTAGGTAAACCATTACCAAAGTCCATGATTCGTTCCCAGTTATCTGCTGAGCTACCAAAATCTAAATAAGCGTCGACTGTTATACCGCTACTGAAATTTTCTGCAAAACTTGAGATTTGCGCATAGTTCCAAGTTGCAGATACTGGGGTAACAAATGCAGTATTTCTATTTGGAGTCGTGACTGTTGGCGTGCTCCAACCAGTTAATGTTGCCGTGTACTTTGGGGTCGCTGGAGTTACTGGGGTATAGAAAGTCAGAGCTGAACTGCTAAGTGAGGTTACCGCCTTTGGTGATAAGGCAGAGTATGAGTACTGCGAATCGGTATAGCTATTCCAGCTTGTGCCAGAAATGCTGGAGGCAACAGCAGCATCAAGGCAGAGCACCGATGATTGTAAGATACTGGCAGTTACTGAAGTAAAGTAATAATTACTGTCAGAACATGAATTAATATTCCAAGTAGCAACAGTGGGTGATCCATTAACTAGGGTGGTCAACTCCATCACCTTATTTGCACAGTTACTGCTATTGACCCCGGAAACAGTGATGCTATCGACTACAAATGTCTTGGTTGTATTTGAAAAATTACTAGGCTCAGTAATAGTTACATTCTCATCACATGAGTTTGCTCCGGTATAACCAGCACCTTGTGCTTCAGAAGCTGTTACGGTAATTAAGCTAGAGGCAAATACTCCGCCAATACCTAAAATCGTAAAAAAACCGATAACTATTAAATCCCGCTTAGTAAATAAATTAATTGTCCTATTACTTAGTGCGCGCAGAAGAGCAAAACTGCGTGTATACAGTTTTAAGGCGCGTTTATGTAGGGAAGACATGGGTAAATCTTAACTTGAGGGTTCAGGTGAGAAAATTGCCTGTCACCCAGACGGGTGACAGTTTTTACTACTTTCTTACGCTTGATCCGATCCTGCCAAAGTAAAGCAGGGCAAGCATTGCACCTCCGGCAAGAAATAATGCAGATGTAATTGAGGTTAGCTGAACGATCCAAGCCAGGATAGTTTTTGAGATAAAGATTATTACAGTGTTGATAAAACTTAATTGCGCAACTGCAATTGCATTTTTACCATTTGATAACCTACCTGCGATTGAAAAGAAGATTGGCGCCAGAGCGGATGAACCAAGGCCAGCAAGTAAGAATCCAAAAAATGCTAACGAGAATGCGATTGATTTATGATTATCAACAATAACTCTTGAAGATATCAACATTGAGGTAAAGCCAACTCCGCCTAATACCCCGCCAGTTTTAATCCAAAACCGCTCACTTTGATGATTAAGCGCCCATCCAATTGAGTACCGGCCAATTATTAAACCGATGAGGTAAACCAGGTAACAAAGAGTTGCAACCGATGCGCCCATACCTAACTCCTCTTTACCAAACAAGGTGGCCCAATCGGCAATTGTGAACTCCATAATAGAAGCGCAGAAAAATCCTAAACTTAAAAACCAGTTAATCTTAAACTTAAATTGTTTAATTGAGGTTGGTTGATAATCATCATCGCCATCTGGCTTTGGTGGAAAGGTTGGCGATAATTTGGTAATACTAAATTGAGTAAGTAGCCAAACAGTAATCATCAAGGTGGTGATGTGCCAGGCGATTGAAACATGGGTTGAGATTAAAAAAGCGATTGCTGCGGTACACATTGCCCCCGCCCCCCAGGCGCCATGAAGTTTAGGAACTATAACTCTGCCAACCTCATCTTGTCGGTGGAGTGAGTGACCGCTGGATGCAATGTGGTAAATCGAAATGCAACCACCTGCTGCGATATTAAATAGTAAAAACAGTAAAGGTGAGTGAGTGTGAACTAATAGTGAGAAAAAAAATGAGACTCCAGTAGAGCCAATTCGAAGGGATCGCATTGCGCCAATTCTGTGCACAATCTGGCCACCAATTAATAACATCACAATTGAGCCAATTGATGCGGTGCTTAATAAGGTGCCAAAGGTTCCGTTATTTATCTTTAAATTAGCTTTTAGATCAGGGGTCCTTGGCGCAAGAGACATGATTGATATGCCAAATAAGAAGAAAATTGCGCTTAAATAATTACGCTCTGCTGCCTTAAACTCACCCTTATTAAAGTTTTTCAAAAGAGCGCACTTGCTAACGCTGCTCTTGCCTTAATTAATCTTGGATCGGTTGGATCTACCAAGTTAAAGAGTGAGATCAAATGATTTTTCGCTTTATCTCGATCATCTCCTGCCATCGTTTTAATCACTTTAAGTAATCTATCAAAGGCGGCTTCATAATCACCGGAGGCAACCTGAATATCTGCGCACATTAATTGGCTGGTTAGATCATCATCTTTTGCATTTTTAAGGGTTAATACAGGATCTAGGCCTTCAATTCGAAGCATTAAATTAACTTGAGATAGTCCAACAACTGCAACCTGCTCATTTGGTTTTCGTTTCAGCCATGCTTCATAAGATTGCTTTGCCGCTTTGTAATCACCCTTTTCCATTGCAGCATATGCTGCCTCCTCCTCGGGTTCCATTGGAATCTCAGTCGGACCCTCTGGCGCACTTCCTACTCCCTTTTGGGATGCAAGCTCTAGTAATTTATTAATTACTAACCGCACCTGATCTGTTGGGGGGACGGATTCAAAAAGAGGTAGTAATTGCTCGGCAATAATTGCAATTGCAACTGGTACTGATTTAATTTGAAGTGCCTGGGCAACCTGTGGTTGGGAATCAACATCTACTGTGCCAAGCAGCCAGGCGTTATTGTCTGCCTTTTCTAACTTACCTAAGGTTTCTAAGATCTCTTTTGACTGTGTGCTTCTAGCTGACCAAGCAAGTAATACCACCACTTTTTCTTTAGATTTTGTTACAAACTCAGATACTAAGTTTTCTTGAGTAACAGCAACACCAACAGTTGGTAGTTGATCAGCGGTTGGTTTTTTAAGAGTAGAAAGGTCAAAGGCATTACCAAAGCCACCACCGATTGGTTTATTAAAACTCATCTACTTAATCACCACTCCTGAATCCATTCGATAAGGCAAAACCTTCTCAATATAATCTTGGGTAGCAAAATCTAGCCCAACATCTTTGCCAAGCTTCTCACCTAGATACCATCTGTTCTCAAGTACTTCATGAAATAACTGCGCAGGCTCAACTCTGCCCTTTAAACTCTCTGGAACTTGATTAACTACCCGCTTGAAAACATCAGAGAGCCACTGTTTAACTACAACTGCATGTGGTGTTGATGGTGGGAACTCCCGTGCTTTATAACGATCATAGGAGGCAAGTAATCGCTTTGCTTGTAACTCCTCTGCTTGTAATCCCATTAACTCCTCTAAGCGATTTGCATGATAACGGGCTGCAACTAACTTTGGTTGAAATTTAATTGATCCCTTATCACCGGTTGTAGTTACCTCAACCTCCTCCACCGCAAAACCTAAATCTTGCAAACTTCTCATAGCACGCTCTACCGCCTGCCGATCAGATGCATCTAATATCTGCGGCTCTTTAAGCATCTTCCACAATCTTCGATATCTTCTTATTACGCCATCGGATGCTCTAATTGGATTTATCTCCTCCGATAAAACTCCGGCAGTTGCCAGATCCTCAAGCTCTGCCGCCACATTAAAGTGGGCTAGCTCTAAATCATGCTCACGTTGGCCATCGCTTAATGTTTTATGAAACTCTCCAGTTTCAGCATCCACTAGGTAGGCCGCAAAATCATTGGCATCTCTTCTAAATAAGGTATTAGAGAGTGAGCAATCCCCCCACCAAAAACCAAGCAGGTGCATTCGGACCAAAAGAAGTGCGAGCGCATTAGCCATATTTAATATCTCTGTCGGTGTTACCGATCCACTTAATATCACTCGGTAAGGAAGTGAGTACGGCAGGTACTTTGTTACCAACGCTGCCGGTAATTCATTACCCTCACTATCTACTCTGCCCTCAATTACTGCAACTGGTTCAACACAGGGGGCGGTCCGCTGGTTTAAATCTCTAAGTAATGTGTACTCACGATTTGCAAACTCCGGCACCGTCTCTTTAACTGCAAAGATCTCACTATTACTTTTGTTTGGATTAGATCTAATTAACCTAACTACGTGGCGTGAAATACCACGCATACTGGTCAGCACTTCATCCTCAGGCCAGCCCTCAAGTGGCTTATCCCAGGGCAGATTAGCTAAAGTGGCGATCTCCTCGCCTAATCCTTTGATTCGCAGTCCACTCACAGCGCTATTCTCTCTTATTTAACTACCTAGCCACTAATCAAATCGTATGAAGTAAGTTAAAAGAAGGTTAAAATCCTTCTTATGGCTAGATTTACTAAACCAAAAATCGGTGTGAAGTTACCACCCATGCTTCGACGTAAGGTGAGTTCAAAATCGGTAGAGGATTTTGGTGAGGCAGGTAAACCAGTTGATACCACTCACCCCTTTTACTTTGGCTTTATGGTCACAGTTGGCGCACTCCTAGCCCTTACAACTCTGCGGGCGTTAGCCTCAGCCTCTGCCGTATTTATCTTAATTATTATTTCAATCTTCTTAGCTGCAGGTTTAAACCCAGCAGTTTTATTTTTCCAAAATAGGGGCTTAAAGCGCGGTATGGCAGTGGGTGCAGTAATGGCATCTGTTCTTTTATTTGTTGGAATTTTTATTGCAGTTGCCGTCCCCCCATTGCTGGATCAAGTTAACTCTTTGCTTAATAATGCCCCGCAATTGGTGAGGGATTTAAACAACAACGCCTTTGTTAATGATTTAAATAATAAGTATGGGGTCATTGACTCACTTCAAACCAAAGTTAATTTAGTAATCAAGGATGGCCAATTTGCGATCACCGCCTTTGGTGGCGTAATTGGCGTTGGTAAAGCGGTGGTTTCTGGCCTGGTTTCAACCTTAACTATTTTGGTTTTAACCCTTTACTTCCTATCCTCCCTGCCACAGGTAATTGAGATTGGCCTTAAGTTTGTGCCAGCTTCCCGCCGCAACCGAGTTTCAAAGTTAGTAAATGCAATTGTGGGCAGAATTGGCTCCTTTATTGGCGGGCAGGCAATAATTGCTGCGATTGCTGCGATCTTTATTTTAATTATGGGCTTGATAATTGGTATGCCTTATACCGGACCCCTTGCCATGTTTGTTTTAATCTGCGGCTTTATTCCATTAGTTGGCCACTTTATTGGCATGAGCGTTGTTACCGTTGTTTCTCTTACCGATTCACTTTCAACCGCTGTTATTGCACTCACCTCTTATGTAATTTATGTGCAGATTGAAAATTATGTGATTACCCCAAGAATTATGCGCAGGTCGCTATCAATTCCAGGACTTGTCACAATTATTGCTGCCTTACTTGGTACATCACTGCTTGGTTTAGTTGGCGGCTTACTTGCTGTTCCAATTGCAGCTGCAGTACTTCTTATACTTGATGAGGTAGTTTTTCCAAGGGCTGATCAATCTTAAATTTCAGTAGGTAGTGGCAATCTGCTTGGCGCAATAATCTTGACAATCTCACTTAATACTAAGTAAACCATTGGTTCTCCTACCCAAAGATGCTTAGCCCCAGCCACATCAAGCTGCTTTAGATTTGGTAATTTAGAAAATCTCATTCTTGCTGCATCAGGCTTTAAGTAATCATCATGCTCTGGAATGAGAGCGGTAATGGGACGACCATCTGCTTTCCAAAATGCTAAATCTTCATCATTTGTTGCAATCATTGGCGGGCTAAGCAGAATTAACTCTTTGATTCTCCTATCGCGGGCATACTTAAGAGCAAGCTCTGTGCCAAATGACCAACCAATGACATATAAATCTTTAATCTTTAACTGATCAAAACAATAATCAATTGCTGCCAATACATCTAGCTTTTCACTTATCCCTTGATCAAACTGCCCATCACTTGTTCCTGCTTCACTGGTTGTGCCGCGGGTGTTAAATCTAATTATTTGAATACCTGCCATAGCTGGCAATCTATTTGCTGCCTTTTTATATATGTGTGAATCCATCATGCCACCGCCTGATGGATTTGGGTGAAGCATTAATAGTGAGCCAGTTATCTCACCCTCAGGAGTTGCAACCTCACCAATTAACTTAAGCCCATCGCTGGTTTTGATCGTAATTGAGGTGCGAACTGCTGGCAACACAGTTGAGGGTCTAATTAACTCTGACATGAAGAATGAGTTTACTCTTACCCCATGAGCACATCTGCCACCTTTGAAAAGTGCGACCCTGCAACTGGTGAAGTAATTGGCCAATATAAGAATTTTTCCCAAGCGGAAGTTTTTGCTTGTGTTAATGCCGCCCACCTTGCAAGTACTCGTTGGCAAGAGTTTGGTTTCACAGCCCGTAAGAAAATATTACTTAAATGGGCCTCATTTATTACAAAAAATCAAAAAGAGATTGCCCAATTAGTTGCAAGTGAGTGTGGTAAACCAATTGGGGATGCCTCATTGGAAGTTTCAATTGCAATTGATCACATTGCCTGGGCGGCAAAACATGCCGAGCAGATTATGCATAAACAAGATCGCCCAGCCGGATTGTTAATGTTTAACATGAAGGCACAAGTTCAAAGATCCCCTCTTGGTGTAGTTGGCGTGATTGGTCCGTGGAATTATCCAATCTTTACCCCAATGGGATCGATTGCATACGCACTTGCCGCTGGAAATACTGTGGTATTTAAACCATCTGAGTTCACACCCGGTGTTGGTAAGTGGCTTGCTGATTCATTTGCTCAAATTGCACCTTTTGAAAATATCTTAACAACCGTAACTGGATTACCAGATACTGGAAAGGCGTTAACAGAGTCAGCGGTAAATAAGATCTCATTTACTGGTTCAACTAGGACCGCTAAAAAAGTTGCAGCCTCCTGTGCTGAGCGAATGATTCCCGTTGTGCTTGAGTGTGGTGGTAAGGATCCAGTAATTGTTGATACCGATGCTGACCTTAAGTTAGCGGCTGAATACGCACTCTGGTCTGCAATGGCAAATGCTGGTCAATCTTGTATTGGGGCTGAGCGAGTTTATGTAGTTGAAAGTGTTGCTGAACAATTTATCGAGATTATTACCAAGATGGCTAAGAAGATTGAGGTTGGTAAAGATTACGGCCCTGCCACAATGCCATCACAACTTAAGGTAATTCAATCCCACCTAGATGATGCCAAAGAAAAGGGTGCAAAATTTTTAGTAGGAGCTGCTGATTCAGTAAAGGGCGCCTTTGTTGAGCCGGTAATAATGGTTGATGTTCCAGAGGATTCAACTGCGATGACCCAGGAAACCTTTGGCCCAACTCTTGCCATAAATAAAGTACTTAACACCGATGAAGCAATTAGATTATCTAATGCCAGCTCATATGGTCTCGCTGCAGCAGTCTTTTCAAAAAGAAATGGTGAAAAAATCGCATCAAAGCTTGCTTGCGGCATGGTCTCAATAAACTCAGTATTTTTATTTGCAGCAATTCCATCTGTGCCATTTGGTGGATATAAAGATTCTGGTTACGGAAGAATTCATGGCGCAGAGGGCTTACTTGAGTACACCTACGCCCGCACAGTAGTTAAAACTAGATTTAAGATCCCGCTGAAATTTACATCCTTTGGCCGCACAAAAATATCTGAGCAGGTATTAACAACCTTAATTAAACGATTGCACAGTAGGGGTAAGTAACTACGTTCTACCTTTTCTAAACAAATATTTACCTCTCGTTCACCTGTCTGAGGCGAGCTACCTACCACTTTGGTGAGAAAATTTATTTACTTCCCTGAACAGCTCTTAATTGACTGAAGAAGGGAGGATGCCATGGCACTAATTATTGAATTTCCTTGCTGCAATTTCTGCCGTTCAATTGAGCTTGGAATATTTATGAATGAAAAAAACAATCCAATGGTTATGTGTGATGAATGCGGATATGCCTGTACTGCCACGATCGATCACTTTGATCAACCATTAACTAAAGTATCTGTCTCTTAACTGATACTTATTTTTTACTTAGTAAGTAGCTCTGCCACCTGAGATATCAAAGGTAAATCCGGTGGTAAATGAGCACGCCTTCGATCCCATAAAGGCAATGATCTCTGCCACCTCACTTGGTTCACCAAGCCGTCCGGCTGGAATCTTAGAAATCATGTAATCCAAAGTTTCCTTTGCGGTGTTCACATTAATTGGAGTAGCAATTACTGCAGGTGCTAATGCGTTAATAGTTATGCCATCTGTTGCTGCCTCTTTTGCAACGCCTTTCACATAACCAATTAAGCCAGCCTTTGCGGTGTTGTAAGGAGACATCTTTGGATTTCCCTCTTTGCCAGCAATGGAGGCAACTTGAACAATTCGGCCATACTTTTGCTTTTTCATGATCGGAAGAACCGCTTGAGTTAACCAGATCGCACCAAATAGATTTACCTGTATTACTTTTTGGAAATCATCCCATGGGATTTCTTCGGTGAATTTTCCAGTTGGCCCTGGATATCCTGCGCAATTTACCAATGTATCAATGCGTTTGTGCTTACTACCTAAGGTAGTTATTAACTCCATCACGCCGCTTTGATTTGAGATATCTAAAATTTCAGATTCAGCAATACCACCGGCAGTCTTAATCTCAGAAACAGTTTGATCTAACCCTGCTTGATTTAAATCAACGCAGATTACAGATGCACCACGGGATGCGATTAATTGGGCAGCTGATCTGCCAATTCCGCTAGCAGCACCGGTAACAATTACTACCTGATCTGCGTAGGAGGTCTGCTCAAAACCGATGTTGTTACTCATTATTATCTGATTATACTTGGCTCACACTTAATTCTAAAAAGTGATTTGAATGGAGCACCATGGCATCCTGGCCCAGCACAAGAGATCCAAAGGGTCCAATGAAGCGCTCAATTGGGATATTAAATAAGCAAAAGATCCAATCCCAAGATGCCGATGGCATCCCAGAATCAAATAAGCGATTTTCAGATGGCGCCCGATACAAAATCGAGATCCCTTCCGTTGAAGGACCAGCCGCATTTAAAACTGTAATTGATGAGGCGAAGAAACATAAGTTAATTATTCATCGTATCTCTCAAGGCTCTGGAATTATGATGCAAACCGATGCTGAGATTAAGCAGATGGTGGCAATGGGTAAGAAAGAAAAGATTGAGGTTTGTTTATTTGTTGGCCCCCGTGCTTCATGGGATATTGGTAAACAAGTATCAGCCTCTGCTGGTGTGATCGCCTCTCCTACTTTACGTGGTGGTGATCAACTTAGATTTGCATTAGAGGATGTAATACATGGAGTTAATTTAGGATTGCGCAGTGTTTTAGTTGGCGATCTTGGTTTATTAAAGGTATTAGGTGAGGCAAAGCGCAAGGGAGATCTGCCAAAGGAGTTAATCCTTAAAACCTCAGTTGCCTTAGTTTGCAATAACCCAGCAATTGCAGCTTTGTTAGAAGATTTAGGTGCAACCACCTTAAATCTTGCAACAGATCTTTCTTTACAACAGATTGCTGCCATTAGAAGCCAAGTTGATATCCCAGTTGATATCTATGTTGAAGGTCCAGATGATTTTGGCGGCGCAATTCGACATTATGAAAGCCCAGATTTAGTCAGAGTAGCTGCACCTATTTATCTAAAATTTACAATCCGTAACTCTCCTGGCCTATATCCATCAGGTGCTCATATTCAAGGCTTAGTTGAATCAACGGCAAGAGAACGGGTAAGACGGGCGGCAATAAGCAAGGCGATCTTAGATCGATATGGGTTTAAGAAGTAATGCCTAAGCTATTAATCTTTGGTGGAACTGGCGCGTTGGGAGCTGCCATTGCTGAAAAATTTATTTCCAATGGCTACTTAGCTACTTATGGTGTTAGAACGGTAAGTAATCCGGCAAATCAATTTCAGCTTCCAGTAAGTGAGAGCCAGGTACCAGATCTTCTAAAGGGTGAATTATTTGATACGGTGATCTTTGCCCAAGGTGCTAATAACAATGATTCTGTAATCAATCACTCACCGGATGATTTGAATCGATTGTTTGAGGCAAATGTTTCATTTATTACCACCACAACTAAGGCATTACTTCTACATAACTTAATCAAACACAAAGCAAAGATGGTTATTTTAAGCTCATTCTGGGAGCTAGTTACCAGACAAGAAAAGATGTCATACACCATCACAAAAGCTGCTGTTGGTGGCTTAGTTAGATCGATGGCGGTAGATCTTGGAAATGCTAAAGGTATTTTGGTAAATGGCTTACTGCCAGGAGTGGTGGATTCACCAATGGCAAGAGGTTTGTTAAAGCCTGAACAAATCGAAAATGTTCAGTGGCAAACACCAGGACATAAGATGATTGTGCCAAGTGATGTAGCAAATGCGGCATACCTATTAGGTTGTGAAGATAACACCGCAATCTCCGGCCAATCACTAGCGGTTGATTACGGCTTTACCGTATCTAGAGCACTCTAAGGCTCTCTTTGTGAGTGTTGAACTACTAAATCAAGATACGGTAGTTGAATATCTAATTAGTAAAAAAGTAATTACGCAAAGTGATACTGCTGAGGTTGAGGTATTAACTGGTGGAGTTTCCAATGTGGTCTTAGCAATTACCACGCCAACTCAAAAGTTGGTATTAAAGCAGGCGTTAGCTGAACTTGCAGTAAGTGAGAAGTGGGAGGCAGATCAGCGCCGGGCAATTGTTGAAGCAGATGCAATCTCCTTATTTAATCAACTAAGCCCAGATCAGGTGCCTAAGTTAGTTTTCCTAGACTCTGAGCGATTTATTTTAGTTTTAGAGCGAGTTCCAGTTGGTTCAACTGTTTGGAAATCAGATCTCCTGGCAGGTGTAATAAATCCAGATGTGGGCGCTGCCTTAGGTAAGACATTAGCTACCTGGCATAACTACGCCGATGGTAATGCTCAGGTAAAGATTAAATTTATGGAGGATTCACTCTTTGAACAACTTCGAATCGATCCCTTCTACCGATTTGTAGCGGCTAAGAATCCACAGATTGAAGTGGCGATTAGAAAGTTAATCAATGAGTTAGAGGGTGATAAGACCACAATTGTGCATGGGGATTTTTCGCCAAAAAATATTATGGTGGCGATGAATGATGATGTTTATATTTTAGATTTTGAGGTTACCCATGTTGGAAATCCGGTCTTTGATATCGCTTTTTTAGTAGCCCACCTAGTTTGTAAATTCTTTCGGGCCGAGGATCGATTGCAGGCAAAGTTATTGGCTAATACCGCCAATACCTTTGTGAAGGAGTATGAAAAGTTAAGAGTGATCTCACCATCGGTAGCAAAACATGCTGCTTTAATTGCTTTAGCTCGGGTTGAAGGGAAATCACCAGTAAATTACTTAAGTGGTGATCAACAGAAGAAGTTACAAAGCTTTACTAAGGCAGTGCTGGCCGATAAATCTAATTTTTCAGTTGCCGCTTTATTTGAGATGAGCGCTAAGTGAAAATAAATAAGGTAATTGGATATCAGGTCTTAGATTCAAGGGGCCGGCCCACAGTTGCAGCTGCCATCTCACTAACTGATGGCACAACCCATACTGCTCGGGTTCCATCTGGAGCTTCTACTGGAAAGCATGAAGCCAAAGAGTTACGCGACCTTGGTGGAAAGCATGCCGAGAAGTTTTATGCCGGGCTCTCAGTTCAACAGGCGGTAGCAAATATAAATGAAAAGATAGCGCCCAGATTAGTTGAAGAACAGATTGATTTAAATTTAGTAGATGCACAATTAATTGAGTTAGATCCAAGTAGGGATCATGAAGCCCTTGGTGCTAATGCAACCTTGGCTGTCTCACTTGCTGCAGCTTATGCCGATGCTCACTCTCAAAATAAATCACTTGCTAGATACTTTAATCCTGAAGGCCCACTTTTAATTCCAATGCCGATGGTGAATATTTTATCTGGCGGCGCCCATGCAAACCGGGCTATGGATATTCAGGATTTATTAATTATTCCAACTGGTGCAAAATCTTTTACGCAAGCACTGGCCTGGATTGTGGCAGTTCGGGAAGTAGCAGCAACACTTGGTAAAGAGGCGGGCTTTATTACTAATTTAATTGCCGATGAGGGTGGCCTATCAATTGCCTTTACCTCAATTGAAAAGGCGTGTGAGTTTGTAATTGGCGCGATTGAAAAGGTTGGTTTAAAGGTTGGCAGTGAGGTTAATTTGGCTTTAGATCTCGCCTCAACTCAATTTTTTGATGGCAAAAATTACAATTTAACTACTCAAGGTAAGAGTTACACATCAGCTGAGTTTGTTAAATATATAAACACATTAGTTTCAAATCAACCAATTATTTCAATTGAGGATCCATTTGCCGAAGATGATTGGTCCACTTGGCAGGCCTTTATGCAGCAGTGTCCAAAAAAGCTTCAGGTATTAGGTGATGATCTATTAACCACTAATTTAGATAGATTAAATAAAGCGATTGCAGATAAAAGTGCTAATGCAATCTTGATTAAAGCCAATCAAAATGGCTTAGTTACCTCAACCCTAAATGTGTTAAAACAAGCCCGGGCTAACAACTTTAATACTGTTGTTTCTGCTCGTTCAGGTGAGAATGAGGACTCTTGGCTAGCTGATTTAGCAACTGGGTTTTCAGCCGGTCAAATAAAGGTTGGTTCAACCCATGGTAGTGAACGAAATGCTAAGTGGAATAGATTGCTGGAGTTTGAAGCAACTGAAAATACTCGCTTTTTAAATCCCTTTAATTAATGGGAGTGACGTGGCACGTAATCACCACTGCCACCAACTAGGAAATCAAGATCTGCACCAAGATGTGCTTGTTGCACATGCTCGATATACATCTTGCTCCAACCGCGATCTGCCTTAGGTTTAGGTGCAACCCAAGCAGCTTTACGCTTTGCCATCTCTTCTTCTGATACCAGTAAATTTAATTTACGGTTTGGTACATCTAATTCAATCTCATCACCATCTTGCACAAATGCAAGTGGTCCACCGGCGGTTGATTCAGGTGAGACATGTAATACAACAGTTCCATAAGCTGTGCCACTCATTCTGGCATCTGAGATTCGAACCATGTCGGTAACACCTTGATCTAACATCTTCTTTGGCATTGGTAAATTACCAACCTCAGGAAATCCAGGATAACCCTTAGGACCTGAGTTTTGTAATACTAAAATTGTGTCAGCAGTTACCGGCAGATTTGGATCATCTGCAACCTTTAGATACTCCTCAATCTCTTTAAATACTAAAGCTTTTCCTTTATGAGTTAACAACTTTGGTGAAGCTGCAGATACTTTAATAATTGCACCATCTGGGGCGAGTGAGCCACGAACCACCACTATGCCAGCACCTGCTGCTTGGAATGGTTTACTTGCTGGGGTAATTACCTCTTTATTCCAATTCTCAGCACCTTCAATATTTTCTTTAACACTTTTTCCGGTAACAGTTATGTGATCGGTGTGAATTAAATTAGCGATCTCCTTCATTACCGTTGGTACACCCCCGGCATCAAAGAACTCCTCCATCAGATATTGACCACTTGGCATCATGTTGGCAATAACTGGCACATCTTTACCCAACTTATCAAAATCATCTAGAGAAAGTGGAACGCCAACTCGGCCAGCAATTGCAAGTAGGTGAACAACAGCGTTTGTTGAACCACCGATTGCAGCGAGAATCTTGATTGCATTTTCAAATGCTTTGCGGTTTAAAACTTTAGAAAGTTTTAGATCCTCTTCCACCATCTTTACAATTCTTCGGCCAGATAGGTGAGCTAAGGTGAATTTGCGGGAATCAACAGCTGGAATTGCAGCAGCTCCTGGTAGTTGCACACCAAGTGCTTCAGTAACACATGCCATTGTTGATGCTGTTCCCATCGTCATACATGAACCTTGGCTACGGGCTGAGCAAGATTCCATCGCCATAAACTCTTCAAAGGAAATCTTTCCACTTCTTACCTGCTCGCTATATTTCCAAACTAATGTGCCTGAGCCAACCGCTTCACCGTGGTAGCGACCATTAAGCATTGGTCCGCCGGTAATCATTAAGGTTGGTAGATCAACACTTGCTGCTCCCATTAACAATCCAGGTGGCGTCTTATCGCAATTACCAAGTAGCACTACGCCATCTAATGGGTGAGAACGAATTAACTCCTCAACCTCCATTGCAAGCATGTTTCGATACAACATTGTGGTTGGTCGTTGCAGAGATTCACTAAGTGACATCGCTGGGAACTCAAGTGGAAAACCACCTGCCTCCCAAACTCCGCGTTTAACCGCTTCGGCAACATCATTTAATGATCCATTGCATGGATTTAATTCAGACCAAGTATTTGCAATACCAATTACTGGGCGACCATCAAAAACATCTGGGGCGTAACCTTGATTGCGAAGTCTTTCGCGGTGGATATAACCACCCTTATCTTTTAATCCAAACCAATATTGGCTGCGGCGATCAAACTTCTCTTCGCTCACGCTCGCCCTTTCCTGCTCTCAAATATTGAGAAAATTCCTATGTTAAGGTTTTCATATTCTAGTTGATTGGCGCCAAAACTTCACCTCGATGGAAATGTGAGAATTATGAGAATCGCACGCTTAGGTCAGTTAAATAAAGAAAAGCCAGCAGTAGTTGTCTCAGGTACTGAGGCAATCTTTGTTGATGATTTAGTTAGTGATTTTAATCGAGTTGAATTAGAAAATGGCGCAATAGCAAAATTAGCCAATGCTGATTTAAGTAGCAGGCCAAAGGTAAATATTGCTGATTATCGAATTGGTTCACCTGTAGCTCGTCCAACTAAAGTAATTTGTGTTGGCTTAAATTATGCAAAGCATGCTGTAGAAAGTGGAATGGCTGCTCCTGCCGAGCCAGTAATTTTTATGAAAGCACCAGATACAGTAATTGGACCAAATGATGACATCGTGGTTCCACCAAACTCACTTAAGACTGATTATGAGGTTGAACTTTGTGTTGTAATCGGTAAGAACGCTCTTTATTTAAAATCACCAGAGGAAGCATCTGATTACATCCTCGGTTACACAATCTCGCAAGATGTTTCTGAGCGTCACTGGCAGGTTGAGCGAAGTGGTCAATGGGTAAAGGGAAAATCATTCCCAACATTTAACCCAATGGGTCCATGGATAGTGACCGCAGATGAGCTTGCTAAAAATAAATTAGATCCAAATAACTTATCGCTTTCCTGCACTATTGATGGCGAGGTAAGACAAAACTCTCGAACTAATGACTTAATTTTTGGAATTAATCACTGTATTTGGTATATCTCTCAATTTATGGAATTAAAAGCAGGAGATGTGGTTAATACTGGAACACCTGAAGGTGTTGGTATGGGCTTTAAGCCAGAGAAGTACTTAAAAGGTGGCGAAAATATTGTGACCACAATTGAAGGAATTGGCACAATCAAAAATAAAGTAGTTAATTACAAATAATTAACTAATTACTTTGTTACTACACTCTCCATTTATAACCCGCTTAATGCCGTATGGATTTCCGTTTTGTAACTCTGCCGGCAGCTGATTATCTGGGAAGTTTTGATAAACCACAGGTCTTACAAAGCGATATAACGCATCTAAACCAACAGAGGTTGTATGGGTAGATGATGCTGGCCATTGCCCACCATGATTTTGTGCAGCAGTTACCGATACTGCAGTTGGAAAACCATTCCAAATTACTCTTCCTGCTAACTGACTTAACTTAGCCACTAAATCTTTAACATTCTCACCAGGGCCGGCATGAAGGGCTGCGGTTAGTTGGCCTTCCATCGCTTCTGCCACATTCAAAAACTGATCAAATGGTGCTCTAATAATTACTGAAGTTGGTCCAAAATGCTCTTCCAGTAGATCATGATGGTTTTTAACATCAGACCAATTAACTACAAATATTGTAGGCGTAACACCAAATCCATCTGGATTATTTGTGCCAGAGATAACCTTTAAACCCTTTGATTTTGTTAAAGCTGAAACTGCTTCACTATATCTGCCAGCAATCCCCTTATTTAGTAATGGTCCAACCTTTTGAGATGCAACGTAGCTTTCAACTTGGGTAATAAATTTATCCCCAGCTGCATCATCTGGCACAACAATAATTCCAGGCTTTGTGCAAAATTGGCCAGAGCCAAGAAGTGCTGAATCCATCGCTGCCTTTGCCAACTCATCTGCTTTTTCATTAAGTGAGCCTGGGGTAAAGAAAACTGGATTTAAAGATCCCATCTCGGCATAAACTGGAATCGGCACATCTCTTTCCTGAGATAACTGAATTAACAATTTTCCAACCATGCCAGAGCCAGTGAAACCAATTGCAGTTATCTCAGGTGCCTTAGCTAACCAGTGAGTGATCTCCGGGTTTACGCCCTGCACAATTGCAAATAATTCTTTTGGTAATCCTTGTGAAGTTAATCCTTTAATAACTGCTTCATAAACTAATTGACTTGTATTTGGATGTGAGGGATGAGCTTTAACAATTACTGGGCATCCAGCCGCAAGAGCGGAGGCGGTGTCACCGCCTGCAACTGAGAATGCCAATGGAAAGTTAGAAGCGGCAAATACTGCAACAACACCAAGTGGTTGTTGTGATTTACGAAGATCAGGGCGGGCAACGGGAAGAAAGTTTGGATCTGCTAAATCAATAATTGGCAGCAAATGTCCGCCGCTT
>Ga0209400_1001756_pt1 | contig 17049 bp, 24 predicted proteins | sample M_130807_EF_Meta_FD_187313 | JGI IMG/M metagenome (GOLD analysis project Ga0209400, IMG submission 187313) | Freshwater microbial communities from Lake Montjoie, Canada to study carbon cycling - M_130807_EF_MetaG (SPAdes) (version 2) | ecosystem: Environmental > Aquatic > Freshwater > Lake... | reverse complement strand
GATTTTTTTCATTACTCTATCTTTAAAATTCTCGTCAGCAGTTTCAACATCTGAAGAAGCAACCACTTGATCATAATCATCCATGTTGATGGTTCTGTCTTTGATCTTTAACAAATTTGTGGTAACATTGTGTAGATCCATATCAGTCTTGGCATCTTCTCTGGCATATTCCATCAATCTAATAAACATAGGCACATCTATAGTTAATGAATCTACTTTGTCTGTTTGTTCTTCTTTAAATTTTACAGCAGGAGTAGAAGGTTTGTAATCAGCTGGCATAAATTTTGCATATCTATCTTGTAATTGCTTTACAGTATTCAAATCTTTGCCTGAATCTAAACTTATTTTAGCCACATCGATATCTTGTTTGATATTTTGTATCAATTGCTTGTCACCTTTTTGATTGGCCACATCCAATGCTTTGTTCATGGCTTGTATCACTGGCACATTATTATTGATAGCATTATTGATTGATCCAATGCCTGCTATACTGCCCACGATAATTCCAGCCACAGCCATTCTTTGTAACCAATCTTTTAAACCTTCGTCTAGTTCTGTGCTTTCAAAATGTTTAGAGTAAGGACGACCTTTGGCAAATTCTCTGCCATAGCTGAACTCCTGTTTCTGTGCTAATTCTTTGGCTGAAAAACCTGGACGGACAACTCCATCAGCATGTTGTTTGGCAAAATCTTCTCTATTCTTAAAGAATGCTCTGATCTCATCTGGATTCATACTGTCTAGTTTAGATTTAGTTTTTACCATTGATGATGGCATTCTAGAACCCATTTCGTTGATGATGTGTCTTAGTTTCATTTTTTACGTCCTTTAAATTTCTTTTGTACAGAACCAGTCATATAAGGCAAACTAAACCACAATTTGAACCATTCTGGATCACCTGGTTTTAAGCCTAATTTTTTTTCTTTGTCTTTTAATGCCTGTGCTGTGTGACTGATATTTTCCACTGATGGCATTGAATTTGAATAAATGTCTATGCCTGCCAGTTTCTTTAATCTTTCAATATCGTTCATACAATATTTATGCTGTTTGCTTTAGGTTTTGTCTTATTTTTTGATATATCTCGTTGCCAGTTTTTTCATCTGCGGGAATAGTGCTTAAAAAACTGCGTCTAGCGCCTTGCACGGCATATTCACGGGCTCGGCTGGCACTGGCTCCTGTGATTCCTTCAGCATCTGGATCCCTCATGCCTGCATTCACAGTTCTAATACTGTCAAACTGATAATCTTTGCCATTGTACTTGCTCAATAATTGATCAAATTGTTGTACTCTGTCTGAACCTGCCACATATATGACATCTTTATAACCCATGCCTTGTAATTTCTTCATGGCATCAATAATGGTTTTAACTCCTGCATCTCCCACAGTGACATTAGAAAACATTTTTTGAGCATACAGTACTTTGTCTTCAAAACTTAAAGGATTTGTTTTAGAATCTTGAGTGTGTGTTAAAAATAAAAAATGATCTCCTGGCTGAGACGCAATGGTATCCACTAATTTTTTATGACCAGTTGTGGGTGGATTCATTCTGCCGAAAGCAAATGCGGCAATTTTAGGCGCTGGCTGACTTATTTCTACGAGTCTCATTGTGCATTCTTCACTGGATGTTGTTTGAGTCCTTGTAATACTTTGGACATTAATCGATTACGATCAGATTGATCCACTAATCTATAAGACTTGGCTGGAATTTTAAATTTTTTAAAGTAATTGTTGATACCTTGTTCTATCACAGGCATAACCATTTCTTTCATGGCTGCTTCTTCCATATTAAAGTTAGCATCACTTATTTTTTTAGCCATAGGAAAGAAATTCTTTCTAAAAAATTCACTATCATGCAACATGTATTCATGTATGTCTTCCACAATATCAAAATTTATATTGTCTTTGGTGTAATTTGTAAAGTCTTTTGCTTTAACCATATATTATTACCTTGTTTCTTCTGTTGTGATTTGTGTCTTTAACCATGCCTGTCGGTCCTTCTCCACTGCTTCTTCTGAGAGATACACATTCTTACCATCATACACGTCTTGTAATTGTTGCCCGATCCAATCGAATACTTCTTGATCTTCCTTGGAGATAATTTTTTTATGAGTTTTGTAATCTGTAATTTTTACCATTTGCGACAACTCCAATAACGGGCCTTTGTTCTTGGACCTGGGTTAGCACAGTTGTGTCTGGCTCTAAAACTTCTACGTCTTGCTGGATTGGATTTTCTAATTCTCATGTTGGGATCACCAAAGTTCACTTTGACCACATTGCCGTTGGGTTTTCGCACATACACTTTAAATTTTTTTCGATCACCACGCATGGGTTTGCCCAATGGAACTTTACGTCCTTGGTATTCTGCTTCATCCAAGGTCTCATCTTCATTGAACCACATGTAATCATAAGCATCATTGAAATCATCTTCTTCGTAGGTTTCTTCATCCAGATCTTCGTCAGTGCTGACTTCTATGTCAAACTCTTCAATGCCCATTGCTTTCAGTTTTTCGTTTAAATTTTCTGCTAATTCATCTGCTTCGGTTTGATCCAATGATCTGTGTAATTCTACTCGCAATACTTGATTGTCTTGTTCATCTTCAAATATGGTATATCTTGTTTGATCTTCAAACAATCCTATGGCACTTTCGCTCAATGCTGCATCTAACAAAGATTCTGGATTGATATTTTTTCCTATGATACTGAAAAAATGTTGCATATTAGTGATTTAATTTGATTGAATTCACAGTGCCATCGGTATAAACTACCTTGGCTCTAATCCATACAAAATTACCTGTGAAATTATAAAAGAAACTGCCATCAGCATTCACAGTACTATCATTAGCACTCACATGTTCCACATCAGTCACATCAAACCAATCAGTTGTTGTGGGTTCAGTGGCCAATGTGGCTTGAATTTTTACAGTGCCAACAAAGTTTTCAAAGGTCATTTGCACAGTGTGAAATCCATCACTGCGACCATAATATCCATCGCCCTTGTAGGCATCACCTGTAACAGTGAGTTCAGTTGTACCTACTGGGTGTGTTGTTTCGTCTAAAATTGTTTCGCTAATTGCTGGCATGTGTATATTTAGTCGGTGTATGCCCTACACTGAACACAGTTAAGTGTTGAGTATTTCCACTGTATCGGCTATTTCCAGTACTATCTTATTGTCCACTGTGTTAATGGTTAATTTACCACCATTTTTCAGCTTGCCGAACAATAGTTCTTTAGACAATGGTTTTTTAATCTCTTGATCAATGGTTCTTTGCATAGGTCTAGCACCCATTTTAGGATCAAAGCCTTTTTCCACAAGATAATCAATGGCTTCATCTGTGATATTAACTTCTATTTTTTTATCTGTTAATTTGTCTTTTAATTCCATCAAGAATTTGCCCACAATTTTAATCATGATTGGTTTGGCTAATTTGCCAAATGTAACCACTGCATCCAATCTGTTTCTAAATTCTGGAGTAAAGAATTTTTTAAATGCTGTGTCAGAATATGCTTCATCCATGTATTGAGCAAACCCTATGCTGCCTTTTTCTGCTTGTTCAGCACCAAGGTTAGTGGTTAATATCAACACAATATTTTTACAATCAGCCACTTTGCCGTTACTGCCTGTCACTGTGCCTTCGTCCATGATCTGTAACAATATTTGTGAAATATCAGGATGTGCTTTTTCTATTTCATCCAATAACAACACACAGTTGGGTGATTCTTGTAATTTTGTAATCAATAATCCAGCATTTTCTTCATATCCCACATAGCCCGGAGGTGATCCAATCAATTTACTAATACTATGTTTTTCTTGATACTCACTCATGTCAAATCTAACCATTTTAACGCCTAATTGTTTGCTCAACTGTTTGGCTGTTTCTGTTTTACCCACTCCTGTTGGTCCCATGAATATAAATGAACCTACTGGTTTATTTTCTGCTTTTAATCCTGCTTGAGCCACCCATATTTTGTCCACAATTTTTTCTATGGCTTCATCTTGACCATATACTTCCATCTTCATATTCTTTTCTAAATTAGCTAGGTTGCTGGATTCTTTTTGTTGAATAGTTTCCAAAGGCATGCTCACCATTTTGCTTAATTCAAATTCTACTTCAGTAGAATCTACTTTGCGATCATCTTTGGGTTTAATATTGAATCTACTACATGCCAAATCAATCAAATCAATGGCTTTGTCAGGTAATTTTTTATCTGTTTGATATTTGCAACTTAATTTCACTGCTGTTTCAATGGCTTCGTCTGTGATTTCAGCTTTGTGATAATTTTCATAGTATTTTTTTAATCCTCTTAATATATCCATGGCCACTTCTTGACTGGGTTCATCCACAGTGATTCTTTGGAATCTTCTCATAAGAGCACGATCTTTTTCAAAGTATTTTCTGTATTCTTCCCAAGTGGTACTGGCCACAACTTTTAGTGTGCCTTTGGTCAGCACTGGTTTTAATAAATTTGCTAAATCATTGGATCCTTTGTCTCCACCACCTGCTCCTGCTCCGCTGATATTGTGTGCTTCGTCTATAAACACAATGGTTTTGCCTTTTTTCTTCAAGGCTTGTAGGACCATTTTGAATCGCTCTTCAAAGTCTCCTCTGTATTTGCTACCAGCTAACATGGCACCGATGTCTAAATTGTACACTTGATATTCTTTTAAAAACTCTGGCACTTTGTTGGTCACAATGTTCAAAGCTAATCCTTCTGCTATGGCAGTTTTACCCACTCCTGGATCTCCCACTAGGATTACATTGTTTTTATTTCTTCTACCCAATGCCAATGCTATCTGATCCAACTCAGCATGACGACCAATCACTGGATCTATTTTTTCTTTTTTAGCTTCGGCGTTTAAATTAGTGGTGTATAAATTCAATGCTCTTTGTGTGGCTGATGTGTTTTCTTCTTCTTCATAACCTGATTCCACATCACTGTGTAAAAACTCAGCAAATTTTTCTTTGCTGATGTTGGCTTTTGTTATGTAGTAATAACTCCAACTCTTCTTCTCACTCATCATGCTTAATAGTACGTCAGTCAATTCAATCTGTTGTCTGCCGCTGAATAATACCTGCGTGAATGCTCTGTTTAAAACTCTTTCCACACTCACGGTCTTTTTAGGTTTAAATTTAACAGGCGTTGTGGCTAATTCTATGTCTTTAAGATTTGTTTTAAGATAATTTTCTAAATTTTTTTTGATAGCATCTGGATCACTGCCGAAGTCCTTGATAATTTTAGCAAACTTTTCAGCACATAACATGGCAAACAACAAATGTTCCACAGTGATGTATTCATGTTTGAGTTTGGCAGCATCTTCCACTGCTTTATCAAACACCAATTGTAGTTCGTTGCTGGGTTCTACCATATTATTTGAATAGTTTTTGTTGTTTCTTTTGGGCCATATCTAATTTTAGTTTACTGACTCTATTGATAAAATTAATTCCGTACAAATGATCATATTCATGCAAAAATATTCTGGCATCTGTTCCATTTAACTTAATTATATATTCTTTTTGTTTGCTGTCAAGAAATTTTACCACTATGGTATGTGGTCTTTTGATTCGTAAATACAGCCCTGGAAAACTCAAACAACCTTCTTCTAATAATACCATTTCTGTGGTGGTTTGTTCAATGCTAGGATTAATCAATGCAAATGGTTCTGTGCGTCCTGGTGTGTTGTGAGGTTGCATCACAAATATTTTGGCATCTAATGCCACTTGATTGGCTGCTAGTCCCATGCCTTTTTCTGCTTTCATTAATTCAATCATTTCTGATTCAATTTTTTCAGAATCCAGTTTACTGAAATCAAAATCAGCCACAGTTCGATCCAACCATTCATTAGGATGTTTAACCAATATCATCTTTTAACCTCTGTATTTTTTGTAAAATTTCCGGATTTTCAACTCGAGGCACATCTGTGGTCACTGTGATATAAATGTTGCCTTTTCTACCTGTGTGTACATGTGGTAATCCTTGTTCTGTGACATTGAACACAGTGCCTGGCTGTGTACCTTTAGGTATGGTAACAGATAAATTTTTACCACCCAATGTTTGAATTTCTTTTTTAGTACCTAACATAAGATCAAAAACATTCACTTGAATTTTTGTATACAAATGTACCCCATCTCGTTCCCATCTAGGATGTCTATTCACTCTAACTTTTACAATAAGATCACCTCTGGGTATACCGCTATAGGTATCAGATCCCAGTCCAGCAAAACGTATCATATTGTTGTGTTCTACTCCTGGCGGTATATCAATGTTCACATTTTCTTGACGACCATTGGGTAATCTATAACTGGCAATTAATGATTTTCCATTCTGAACATCTTCCAAGTCCACCACTGCTTCAATATTAATATCTTGATTGCGTTGTCTTTGATTTTGATAAGCTCTGCCTCCAAACGGTCCGCCACCACCGCCAAAGAATGTGTTAAAAATATCGTTAATATCTCCATTAAAATGAAAATTTTGAGAATTCATTTGATTAGGATCTGTGGTACCGTATCTATCGTAGGCTGCTTTCTTTTGAGGATCTTTTAATATATCATATGCTTCGTTTAATTCTTTAAATTTATTCTCATCACCTCCTCTATCAGGATGATATTTCATAGCCTTGGTTTTGTAGGCTTTTTTTAATTCGCGTTCATCAGTGTTACGATTTACACCTAAAACTTTATATGGATCCATATGTATAATATAATGTATTTTTATAAAAAGTCAAGTGATAGAAAGGTTTATTTTTCTTTAAGAATGTATTTGATAGGATATTCTGCTTTGACTTTGACTCTTTTTTTAGTGTCACTGTCTCTGTACTGTATAAGATTAGGAGCCAGTTCAACAAAATCATCCACATGCACAGTGAACAATTCTCCATCATGCCAATAGGTCAATTCTGAAGGAATTTTACGGAACATGTCAGCAATATGATGCACAATCCATTTAACTGCAATCCAAATGCCATGCAGTATTTTTGATAATATCTTTATTGTGAATTTTAAACCGTGTCCTGTTTTGATTGTAGCAAATTTTGAATGAGCAAATGCTTTTTTTATTGCAGCAACAAATGCAACAGCAGTTTTAATGCTGAAAATTTTTAAATTAAACCATATAGAATTTTTTATTTCTCCATTGCTTGAACGATTGCTGGGACGAATAAAATTCCAAAAGTCTTGTAGAGCTGTTCGAACTGAAAACAAAACAGTTTTACTTGCTGATGTTGTTATTGTCAGTATTTTGTTTAGTTGTTCCTTCATAATATTCTTTGTAACGATCCAGTATGTCTTGGGTTTGTTTTAGTGTGCTGCGAATCTGTGCAAAATTTTTAGCCAATAACTCATAATCTTCATCACTTAATCCAAACAGCACAGGGTCCAATCCTTCTGCTTTCATTTTGGCAAATACTTCATTGGCATTGTTGCTGGTGATCACAATCCATCTCAGTTTCTCCATCTCTTCTATGGTGGGAGTCTTGAGATTTAATTTCTCTCGAGATTTTTCCATGGTAAAAATGCTGATAGTCTTCTCAGGCAATAGACCACAATTGGTTAAAAACAAACTCAAAGCTATCACGGAAATTATTTTAATCATATTTTTAATTGTTATATTCTTTAAAACGGGGATTTGCAATTGAAGGGCATTCTGAATTGATTTCTGATTTCTTAGTGGCGTTCTTTTCTTGTTCAGTCAAAGGAGCACCACCTGCAATCTCCACACATCTCAGTGCTTTGTCTGATGCTTTGTTGATAATTCTTTCCATGGCTTCGGGCCTTTCCATTGCTGTCTTGCCCAAGTCTCTGGTTCCTTTGTTGAATCTTTTATCCAAGTCATCGATATCTTTTTTAAGATTGCCCACTAGTTTGTTTACTTCTTGATTGGCTTTTAATATTGCTTCGTAATCTTTTTTCTGTTGCTCAATGAATTTGGTCTGTTGCTCTAGAGCCATTTCCATTTTAACTTGATTGCCTTTTAATATGGCATTGTCGCCTCTCAGTTTCAGCACATAAGCGCCTGCTCCTGCAAGACCCAACAGCATGATGATCGTAAAGACCATTTTTACTTGACCGAATAATCCAAACATTTTATTTTTCTAGTATGACGCAGTTGTTGTTGTTTTCAATAACATATTTGTTACCATAGATACTTATGTTGTAATCACCCAAGTATTTGGTAAGGTAGAGTACTTCTGGAAACTTGTTTATGTTGTAGGATTCTTTGATTTCACCAATCAATTTGATTTTGTTACCAAAATCTACAAATTTAAAACTCAAAGGTTCAGCATATTTTTTACGAAACACAATACGATCACCTTCCATTATCACATCATCCACATAACTGTTGGCAAAAAAATTTTTGTAATTTTCCATAGTGGTTTCATTCTTGCGTATGCTGTACTCGTTGCCGTCCTTGGGCACTATGGTTTCCAGTGTGTTTTGATCTGCTGGTTGACTTCTAAAATTTTTGTAATATCTAAATTTAAATTCATTAATGTCAGATAGTTTTTTAACGCCATCTAAAATTTCTGTGATTTGTTTGCCGATGTTTTTACTTCTTTCAATCTCCACAAATACTCTGTAAGAACCATCTGGTTGTTCTCCACTGGTTTTGTCAGCGTCCAACACAAAATCATAACCTTTTTCAATAAAATTTACAAGATCTGTGGCTGCTTCATTTTGTTTTACAGTGAAACTTAACACCACTATTTTTTCATCTTCACCCATTTTGGATTTGTACGAATCAATTTCGAATATGTTATCCACACAATATTTTAAATCGTTTTCTCTCAATGCCATAATATTATGTTTCTATTGCTGGTGTTGCTTGTGCTGCTGTTTGATCTAAATCTATTATAGAATCATTTTTGGTAGGTTCTTGATTAAAATCCATTTGATTCTGCATGCCATCAAATATGTTTTTCATCAAGTTAATAGGCATGGTAATTTCCACAATCCAAACAGGCATGGTGTCTAACTTGCCTTTTTTAGTGCCTGGTCTAACATCGTCAGGTTCTATTATTTTTCTTGGAGTGATCAATTGATCTTTTTTGTATGTGACTTTACAGTCGTAATCCAATAATCTTTTGCCGCCCATGGGATCTGGCATCTGTTTTAAAGGCCACATGAATTTACATGATATATAGTGTTTGGTCATGACTGGTCCTTCAACCAATTCGCCATCTTGCCAATTGGCATACACATACAGATCTAATTCCTCTAAAACTCTCTCAAAATCCTTCAATATAGCAAAAGCATTATCGTTGCCATAGATAGTTTCTATATTTTTTAAAATTTCTGCTGTGTCGTGCATGTTGTGTCCTTTAATATAGTGTATTTAGCCGCAGCATGGTGTATAACATGGTAGTTTTATAGACACTTAATCTCCATAAATACTTGTACATTACCATTAACCAAGGAGCGTCGATGGGATCAAAAAATGCTTTCAAAAAGCGATCCAAACAAAATAATGTACTTCAAATCAATCAATATCAAGCAGAAAAACAAAAAGATGTTCAAATAATACCCCGCAATAAGAACCAAGAGTCCTACTTAATCAAACTGTTAGACCCCAGCAAAGATATCGTATTTGGTGTGGGGCCTGCTGGCACAGGCAAAACATTGCTGGCAGTTCAAGTGGCCATTAAAATGTTCAAAGAAAAACAGGTGGATCGAATCATAATCACCAGACCAGCAGTGAGTGTGGATGAGGATATTGGATTTTTACCTGGTACTTTGGAAGAAAAAATGGCACCATGGACACGCCCTATATTTGATGTGTTTCAAGAATATTTTCGCACAGATGACTTAAGAAGTATGATGTATGAAGGTGTGATTGAAATAGCACCCTTGGCATTCATGCGAGGAAGAAATTTTATCCGAGCATTCATAGTGGCAGATGAGTGTCAAAATACCACACACAGTCAAATGAAGATGTTGCTCACACGTTTGAGCCAAGGATCTAAAATGGCTGTAACAGGTGACTTGAATCAAGCAGATAGACAGCACGACAATGGATTGTTGGATTTTATCGAAAAATTAAATAAAACAGACAAAGCTCAACGCATTGATATGGTAAGTTTTCACAAAGGAGACATTGAACGTCATCCTGCTGTGCGAGAAGTGTTGGATATTTACGGAGATTAATTTTTTCGGATAATGTGATATCCGTACACAGTGGGACAAACCCCACTGACTTCAGCCACTTGCAATGTGTCAATGAAAGCAATAAAATCTTGATCCATTGTGCTGGGTTTGAATGTGCCTAAATTTCCTTGATTAACTTTGCTGGGGCAATCACTGTATTTTACAGCGGCATCTTCAAATGTGATCATACCTTGAGCAATTTCATTTCTTATTCTAGCAGTTTCAAACATGGCCTCTTCTTGTGTTCTAGGGCCTGTGTATCTCAAAGCACCTTGATAACCGATTAATATGTGACTGGCTTTGTACATTATAGATTTTGTAGTCGTATCATTGTAGCAGCAAGATTTATTTCAGGATCTCCCACCAGTGTATGATCCACTAGTCCTTGTTTTATGATTAATATGGCTTTTTCTTGGCGTGTTTCATCTCCAAACAATGTAATATTGTCATACATCCATTTGTAAATGTCTTCCACTTCATCGGGTCTCACTTGACTGCATACTAATTTCCTTGCTTCAGTGATTTTACCTGCTTTGAATAATTCTACCATTTGTAATTTGTAATCTGATTCTCCTGTGTCGCTTTTTTGTGGTTTTAATAACACGCCATTCTGTGCGTTCATTTGTACCACATTGATACACTTTCTTAAATCTGGATATGTGGCTTTAACATAAGTGTCCAATGTTTCTAAATCTGGAGTTACTCCTTCTTTCATTAATATTTCAGCCACTCTAGCTGTGAATTCTGTTTGATCCACACGTTCAATGTGGAATCCTTGACATCTGCTGTGTAATGCTGGTATAACTCTGTTGGGATAGTTGCAAGTTAATATAAATCTTGATGTTGTGTGATATTCTTCCATCACACCACGCAGTGCTGCCTGTGCATTGGGTGATAGATAATCTGCCTCATCCAATAATACCACTTTAAAATCACCAAACGGAATCATTTGTACAAAGTTAACAATTTTAGCTCTGACATCATCCACAGAGTTTGTTCTGCTGGCGTTGATTTCCAACACATCCAGATCATTCACTTGTAATTCATTCAATAGTATTTTGGCCAATGTGGTTTTACCTATGCCAGCATTGCCGCTGAACAACAAATGAGGAATGCTCTTGTCTTTAACCCAAGTTTGAATTTGTTTTTTCTGATGTTCATCTCTAAACACATATTGATCCAGTGTTTTAGGTCTGTATTTTTCTGTCCAAAGTTCTTTCATTAATTCCTTTTTAAAAATTCTTGTCCCATGCCCGACATTATCAAAGGTATGTAAATTAACGTCCACCACCAACCCACAAGATATCCTATGATATGTAATGTCATCAATGTGATACCCAACACACCAGTGGTGTTTAATCCAGGATTTCTAGTTTCAGGAAATTTCATACTGTCAGTATATGACAGATAGTGTTGAATGTCAAGTATTTTATAGATTATTTTTATTGATGTACCAATCTTCTGGTTTTTCGTTGCTCCAAATCAGTACGCTCTCAGCTTCTACCATTCTTAGCACTTGTTCCACACCATCAGTTTTAATTTTGGCACCTCTGGTCCATCTGCCGTGTTCTACCAATATCCAATCACCCACAGTGTATTCGTCTTTGTTGTCTTGACCTTTGGCGTAAACTTTGCCCCATCGTGGTTTAATTCCGTGACTTTTGCCATCATCTGATTGTATTATGATGCCGCCACGAGTTTTAACATCACCAAACTCCATGTCGCTCACAATCACACGATCCTTAATCGGGATCAATTCTCCTTCAATGACGTTTATTAAACCCATTGCTTATTTTTTCTTTACGAAATTACCTTCAGCATCTTCCACCCATTCATCATCGGTTTCATCTGCTTTTGCTTTTGCTTTGCTGGTAGGAACTTTCTTAGGATGATCTCTGTAATAATCAGCCAAAACTTCCTCACGTTTGCGAACAATTTGTCCACCAGGTCCTAATTCGTCACCACGAGCATTCACTCTAGCATTACCCACAGCTGGAGTTAATTCGTTGCGTTGTCTTAACAGATCAATATCAACCTGTTTGCCTTGCATGGTTCTGTAAACTTTGTTACCACTTTGTTTGATAGCCATATTTGTTGTCTCCTATTATGTATGTATTTATCTTAGGAACTCTCGCCAGTCCAAGCCATATTGAATGGAATCAATTCTGTGTACTCCCAATAGATACAAAACATATGATGCCACTGAACTGCCTCTGCCTACTCCCCAAAGAATTTGGTTTTCACGCATGTTTTGTACCAAATAATGTAAAAATTTTAATAGATTCAAATAGTTGTGCTGTTTGAATGCTGCTAATTCTTCCTGTACTCTGGATTGAACTTGAGCATCTTTGGGAGCAATGTTTAATATGTGTGATTCAATATCAAAATTTTTGGCGCTGTCTGGCATGAACCATTCTGATTGCAGCAGTGCGTCAAACTCTTTCACATCTACCAACATTGGAGCATACACTCTCAATGGTTCTCCCACTCCAGTGTGTGTCACTGAATTGTTAAAAATATCAATTTCTCTGTGAGGTTCAAATTGAAGATCTGTGAGAATATCCAATCTATTTTGATAGATTAAATCAATCACATCTTGATAATCAAATATGGGCAAGCCTAAACTGTCTGTTCGCATAATAAAATATTATGCTTGTATATTAATCGATATTAATCAAATTGTCAAGATCTTTTCCAGTTTCTTTAGCCATTTTCAGTTGTTCTGCTGCCAATCGCTGTTTTAATTCTTGATTATACACTTCCACAAACACACCAATTTGTTGACGCAGTTCTGGATTGCGACTTTGAAAGAATTTTTTACGTAAATCAGAAAGTTTGGCTTCCAATTGACTGATGCTGTATTGACTGAGATCTTCGCTGAGTGGATGAAACATGACTGTTTATTAGTTGCTGAACGTGCCCAAATATCTGCCAAACACTGTGGCACCATTGTTGTAAGTCCAAAATTCCACATACATAGGATCTTCGCCCGCATTCACTAAGAACGGTGTGGGGAAATTAGAATCTTTATAAATTAATCCTGCGTTTTCAGTGCTCCATACCACTGTTCTTTGAGTACCGTCACTTCTTAATTCCACAATCATATTGGCAAAAGATGTGGCAGTTGTGGGCCAATCAGTAAATGTAAGAGTTAAATTATTTGATACTCTAAAACTTTGAAAATTACCGTTGTCAAAACTAATATTTTGTGGTGTACTGATTGTGCCTCCAGCATAATGAGTCACTGTGTTGGCAATAAATTTGGCACCTGACACTGTGTTTCCAGCAAAATTGTTATTGGCGTTTAATTTAGCAGTGTTGCCTTGTAAAGTTTCTATTTCACTTTTGGCTGAAATAAAATTATTTTTAATAGTGCTGAAATTATCTCTAAATCCTTGACTGTTGTTATCCTGTCCTGCTACTGGATAATCTGCGTCAATACTGGTGGTGTTAATGTTGCTAGCCATATGTTTTGTTTTTGTTTACTTTATTTATTTTATTTTTTACCCTTTAAATGTTATATTGATAGTTAGGGAACATTATATACTGTTCTGAACCGCTTTCAGTGGTGCTGTCCACAATGTATCTATCAATTTCGTAATCCAGTGTTTTAAAATCAAAATTACTGTTTTTTAATGCCAAAGCAATGGACGCACTAGTGCCAGGTTTACAATAGCACAATGGCACTGCCATCACATACCCCAGTGGTTGATTCACTCCCACTTGTGGAGTACGCATCCATAATGGTAAAAATTCATTTTCTGTTAATCCCAAAGCAGAAATATTGGCTCTCATATTAGTGGTGTTGCTGATATATCTTTCTATGTCATTAGGGTTGGCCATATTTAATACATTGCTGTCCACCTTGATCACAGAACGATTGGGTCTAAATCTAAAAGTATCTGATGGATTGGAAACAATATTACCCACCGTGATCACCGTGTTATTTTGTAACACCACACTCAATACTCCAGTGATAGTATTCAGTATCAAACTGCCTGATCTGGCATAAATTTGTAGATTGGTTCCAATGGTTCCCACAGCCAATGGCAAATTATTATTGGCATAGATAGTGTAACTGTTGCCACCCACATTTAATCTGGTCACGTCATCCAATATTTCAATGTCTGTTTGACTGATTGTGATGATATTATTATTTTTAATTTTAATTTTGCTTGCCACCTGTCTAGAATCATCATCCTGAGGATCTTTCATTTCCACATACACCACTTCATACAATATTGAATTACTGCCAGATTCTTTGGCCACAGCAGTTTTAACTTCTCCAAACTGATATCTTTTTCTGCGATGATTTTTTGTAGTGGCAGACACATAGTAATTGATTGTTTTGGTTTCAATGCCTGCGTAGATCAACATTTTTAATTGTTTTTGAATACCAAATAATTCGTCATTGGGTCTATAAATTTTTGTTGGGTCAAAAATTTCAGGATCACCTATCAAAGTCAAATAAGAAGTTTTTTGAACAGGTTTTAAGAAAGGTTTCACATAAAGATTACTGTATAAAAGATCACTGGCAGCAATAACATCTATGGTGAATGTTTTTGTGGTGGCACTGTAACCATATTGATCTCTAGCTTCCACAGTGAATGTGAAACTTCTATCTATGGTTGTTTCATCATTGTCCAATGTGAAAGCTCTTGTGTCAAACACAGTCAATCCTAATAAATCACCTGTGGGATATTGTCTAACTTTACCTATGATTTCACCATCCAACGCTAAAATTAATCCTGGTGGCAATTCTCCTTCAGTCAATACATATCTCAATCTGGCATTGGGCACTGTGGTGGTAGCACTCACAAAGAAAGTACTGATAAAATTAGCATTGATGCTGCCCAAATTATCGTTGCTGTTCCAAGTGATCACACTGTCTACTTCACCCAATATTTTCACCACAAATGTTTTGTCTTTGATGGATAAACTTTCACTGTTGGCTCCAAATCTTGTGGCTCGCACTGTGAATTTGTATTCTTTGGTGATGGCTGGTTGATAAGGCACTCTACCTGCCACTTCTCCTGATGTGCTGTCCAATGTACAACCTGGTGGCAATTCGCTTGATGTGTTGTCATCATTGAGTGGTTGCAATGTGTAAGCCACATATCCTGGTAAAGTATTAGGATCATACAATTCCAAATACAATGTGACATAATTATTGGCTCTTCTATAACCCAAATCTCTTGGAGTGAGCCACTGTGGGGATCTGATATATGTGCCATCAGAAGTGAATATTCCGCTGCCCAATTGTAATATGGTGTTGTCAGCTCTTAAAAAATCATCACCCACCACAAACATTTTAAATTTTCTTTTGGCTATGGTATCACCATCGCTCACACTCACTGTGAATTCATAATAACGATTTAATTTTTTAGGTGCTCTGGTAGGTATGCTGTAATCATAAAATTCCACATCAAAAAAGAAACTTTCAAATCCATTGGCACTGCGTAATCCAAAATCATAAGGCAAATCCCCATACACATTGGAATCATAAGCACCACTGCTGGCATTCACATCCAATGCCAATATGGGATCTACCACTCCTGATAATTTTCCCTGTTGAGACAGTGTGATTCCTGGTGGCAACATGCCGTCTCCGGGAGCAATAAAATATTCCAATTCATCTCCAGCACTTAAATCTTGATCTATGGCTTCCAGTTGATAATCCACATAAGAACTGTCCAATATAAAAAATGTATCATTGGTCCCTACTGGTAATGTGCCTTCTGGAGTGATCCACACAGGAGCATCTGGTCCTACCACAGTGATTGTGAATGTTCTGTCTTGAATTTGAGTTCCTAATCGAGCTCTTAACACAAATCTACTCTGTGTGCTGCGAGCCACTTCCAATGCGGTACCCACAATGTGTGTGTTTTGTAATCTTAAACCTGCTGGCAATGTGCCGGCTATCAATGCGACTGAATCCACTGTGTTCAAAGGCAGTGCTATGCTGATTGTGATTCTTTCAGCAATAGTGCCCAAAGAAACGCCTGTGGGTAATGTCCATAAATTGCTCATACTGTGTTCCTTATGTTGTATTTATGGTAAAAAATTATATGGAACCAAAGTCAAAAATGGTGGCGTTGGGAGATGTGAACGATCCTTGATCTATTGGGTTTAAATCAAAGTAAAGATCCAATAAATTAGCAACATTCTCATTGTTGTTGGCATCCAATTGAATAGTTCCTAGATCAAATCCAATGAATGAATTTCTGTCAGCAATATCAATACCTTTGACCAATGAATTCACATTGGTTGCTTGAATGGTATCAATACCCACTATGTCATTGTTGTCTCCTATTAGAGTGGCACCTAATGTGGGAGTGGTTTCATTTTCCAGCAATGATTCTATTTCTAAAGTGGTTCCATTGCTCAAAGCTCTAGTGGTTGTGCCACCTGATCCAAACACTTCCAACATGCCTGTGCTGTTGATGGTCAAATGAGGACCTGTGTCACCAAACACCAATATGCTCACTATGCCTGATGAAGTGATGGTAATTTTGTCATTGTTGGCAGTGAATGAAATATTGCTGCCAGCTTCTAAACTTTTAAATTGTAAATCCACACCTGATTTTTGATAAAATAAACCTTTAACAGTGCTGCTGTCTGACAGTCTGTTGGTCACTGTGGTTGATTCAGGGGATCTAGCAGCTAATTCTGAGAAATTATTATTGACTTTGATAAACGCTTCGCGTAAATCATCACCTGTGCCGTCATTAGCAATGGTACCTATGTTTATTGTGGATATTGTCATACAACTATTTATCTTGTTTTGTTTTTAACCAAATCTTCTGATCTTTGTTCTGGGGTAAGCAGCACCTGAAACAGGTCTTTTACCTTGTGTTTGATTTCTTTGAAAACTTTGAGCATTAAAAAATGCTCTTTTCGTAGTGGTTCCTG
>Ga0209400_1001752_pt1 | contig 17059 bp, 11 predicted proteins | sample M_130807_EF_Meta_FD_187313 | JGI IMG/M metagenome (GOLD analysis project Ga0209400, IMG submission 187313) | Freshwater microbial communities from Lake Montjoie, Canada to study carbon cycling - M_130807_EF_MetaG (SPAdes) (version 2) | ecosystem: Environmental > Aquatic > Freshwater > Lake... | reverse complement strand
TTCATCGTTGATGATGCCGGCCTGCACCGGGCTACCGCCGGGTGAGTTGATCAGCAAAACCACCGCCAAGGAACCCTCGTCCTCGAACGCGCTGCGCATGGCCGAGACCACGGTGTCGGCGCTGGCGTCCGCGTCGGCTGCAATTTCGCCCTTGATCTCCACCACCGCCGTGTGCGGGCGTGTCACGTCAGTCGGTGCCACTCCGTGGCGCAAACCGAACCAGGTCAAGGCAATAAAAAACACCAACCAGGCCAGCCGCAAACCCGAGCGCCAACGGCGCGCCTGGCGTTGCTCAGCCAGCGCGGCCATGGCAAATTTTTCCAAAGTCACACGCTCCCAACTGGGTTCGGTAGCAGCGGGTGCAGCGCCACGGGAAGGCGCGGACGCTGCAGGTTCAAGGGGTTCGGTCATGGGCAATCGCAATCAAGAGGAAGACAGAAGTATGACAGTGCGGGGGTAAAACACTCAGCCGTTGGCAAGAATCCATGCATGCAACTGCGGGACCGTGTCGGCAATACACAAAGGGCCCAAAGCGGCAAACGCATGGGGCGCGTGCGCGCCATAGCTCACCGCCGCGCTGGGGCAGGCCGCATTGCGCGCTAGCTCCAGATCATGGGTGGTGTCACCCACCATGAGCGTGCGAGCGGGATCCACGGCCAGTTCCGCGAAAATTTCATGCAGCATTTGGGGATGCGGTTTGCCCCGGGTCTGGTCGGCGGTACGGGTGGTGTCAAACATGCCTTGCAGGGCGACATTTTTCAAGGCTTCGTCCAGACCACGGCGGCTTTTGCCGGTGGCGACGGCCAGCAAATATCCGCGCGCGCGCAGGCTGTGCAGCATCTCGATCACGCCGGGAAACAAAGAGAGTGTGTGCTGCTGGGCAAAGTAATGGTGGCGATAGCGGTCGGCCAGCAAAGCGTGGCGCTCCACTGGCACATCGGGTGCCGCGTGGGCCAGCGCCTGCACCAGCCCCAGGCCGATGACATGCGAGGCCGCTTCCGTGCTCGGGACGGTGCCGCCCACATCGGCAACCGCTTGCTGGATGCAGCTGGCAATCATGGCGGTGGAATCAGACAGGGTGCCGTCCCAGTCAAAGGCGATGAGGTCGAAGCGGCGCGGCGGCGTGGTGCTGGGCATGGTGTCAATCCGTGGGTGTGACAAATCCGTCTGCTGACAGGAGCGGGGGCGCGGGATCGGCGGCGGGCAGCGCGTGGGGCAGTTGGTCGGCCAAGAATGCCATCAGCTCGGCGGGCAAACCGGCTTCCAGATTCAGGGGCGCGTTGCTGACCGGGTGGCGACATTGCAAACGCCAGGCGTGCAAAAACATGCGCTTGAGCGGCACGCCCTCGTCGCCGCGCGCCAGCGCCTTGTTGTGTTCAAAGTCCCCGTATTTGTCGTCGCCGATCAGCGGCATGCCCTCGGCGGCCAGATGCACCCGGATTTGGTGGGTGCGCCCGGTTTTGATCGTGATTTCCAAAAGCGAATACGGCCGCGCCGGTGCGACCAGATCGCGCGACGCGGCCCGGACTTTGACCAGCGTGAGCGAGGGCATGGCATCCGGATGGTCGGCAGCAACCACGCGCACCCGGCGCTCGCCCTCGCCTTCGGCACCCTGGCCGCCCGCACCACCCACCAAAAATTTCTGCAAAGGCTTGTCCAAGACCTTGCGGTTGAGCGGCCAGCGTGCGCCCACCATACCCAGGTAGGTCTTGCCGGTGCTGCGTTCGCGGAACTGGTTTTGCAGGTTTTTCAGCGCGCTGCGCTTTTTTGCCACCAACAATATGCCGCTGGTTTCGCGGTCCAGTCGGTGCACCAGCTCCAAGAAGTCGGCCTGCGGGCGGGCCATGCGCAATTGCTCAATCACGCCAAAGCTGACGCCCGAGCCACCGTGCACGGCAGTTCCGGCCGGTTTGTTGATGACCAACAATTGTTCGTCCTCGAACAAAACGGGCAGACCCTTGCCAGCGCTGACCTGGCTGCGGGAGGGCTGGGCCATGGCCTGCGCCTTGTCAGCAGCCTGCTGGGACTGGCGCACCGGCGGCAAGCGGACCAGGTCACCGGCCTGGATGCGGGTCGTGGCGTCAGCCCGGCCCTTGTTCACCCGCACCTCGCCGCTGCGGATGATGCGGTACACATGGGTTTTGGGCACGCCCTTGAGCTGGCGCATCAAAAAGTTGTCCAGGCGCTGGCCAGCGGAATCGGCATCCACCGTGAGCATCTGCACCTGGGCGGGAGCGGCAGTTGGCGCGCCCCCTATAATGTGTTTCACTAGTGTCGCGCAGTAAGTGGTTGATTTGTCTGGAGTTTAGTCCACACCCCGCCGAATGCCCCGCTAGCAGGTGGATGCCACCGTTCGGATGTGCAGGTAAATCCCAGCGCCAGATGCGCTGGGGTGACCCGGACCCCGCCCGGTTGGGCTGACGCGTTGAACCCATGTAACGGAATACCCCCATCCCGCAGACCTGTGTGCTGCGGGAGGAATGAAACGAGATGTTTGTGTTGTTGTGCCCAATATTGTTGTCCCGGTCATCTGAGCCCGGAACACCGCACCCCAGCGCTGGCGAAGTCTTCGCCACGACACACAACTGTTCCCTCGTCCCACTCCACGCGCCTACGCCCTGATGCCTTTTTAGGCAACGGGGCTCTCCGGCAATTCCTCCACGGTTCGTGCGTTCGTTCAGGCATTGTTTGCCCGTATTGGGCAGGTGAGTTTGAAATGTGAAGGATGCAAGCATGAAACGGATGCTGATTAACGCCACCCAGGCGGAAGAACGCCGCTTGGCGATTGTGGATGGACAAAAACTGCTCGACTACGAGATCGAGATCGAAGGGCGCGAACAGCGCAAAGGCAATATTTACAAGGCCGTGGTCACCCGCGTGGAGCCCTCGCTCGAAGCCTGTTTTGTGGACTATGGTGAGGACCGCCATGGCTTTCTGCCCTTCAAGGAAATTTCCCGCCAGTACTTCAAGGAAGGCGTGCCGGTTAACCAGGCGCGTATCCAGGACGTGATCCGCGAGGGCCAGGAGTTGCTGGTCCAGGTCGAAAAAGAAGAGCGCGGCAACAAAGGCGCGGCGCTGACCACCTACGTGTCGCTGGCCGGCCGCTATGTGGTACTGATGCCCAACAACCCGCGCGGCGGCGGCGTCAGTCGGCGCATCGAAGGCGAAGACCGCAGCGACCTGAAAGAGGCGCTGGACCAGCTCGAATACCCCAACGGCATGAGCATCATCGCGCGTACCGCCGGTATTGGCCGCAGCGCGCCCGAACTGCAGTGGGACCTGAACTACCTGCTCAAATTGTGGACGGCCATCGACGGCGCAGCCAAAGGCGGCAAAGGCGCATTCCTGATTTACCAGGAATCGTCGCTGGTGATCCGCGCGATCCGCGATTACTTCAACCACGACATCGGCGACATCCTGATCGATACCGACGACGTGTACGAGCAAGCGCAGCAGTTCATGGCCCACGTCATGCCCGAGCATGCGGCCCGCGTCAAACGCTACCGCGACGACGCGCCGCTGTTCTCCCGCTTCCAGATCGAACACCAAATTGAATCGGCCTACGCCCGCACGGTGAACCTGCCGTCCGGCGGCGCGATCGTGATCGACCACACCGAAGCGCTGGTATCGGTAGACGTCAACTCCGCACGCGCCATCAAAGGTGGCGACATCGAAGAAACCGCCACCCGCACCAATTTGGAAGCCGCCGACGAAGTGGCGCGCCAGATGCGCTTGCGCGACCTGGGTGGCCTGATCGTGATCGACTTTATCGACATGGACGAAAGCCGCAACCGCCGCGAAGTGGAAAGCCGCTTGCGCGACGCCCTGCGTCAGGACCGTGCCCGCGTGCAGTTCGGCACCATCAGCAAATTCGGCCTGATGGAAATGAGCCGGCAACGGCTGCGGCCCGCGCTGTCAGAGGGTGCGTCCATCCCCTGCCCGCGTTGCGGCGGTTCCGGCCACATCCGCGACACCGAGTCCAGCGCGCTGCAGATTCTGCGCATCATCCAGGAAGAGTCGCTCAAGGACAACACCGCATCCGTGCTGTGCCAGGTACCGGTCGAAGTCGCCTCCTTCCTGCTCAACGAGAAGCGCACCGAAATCGCCAAGATCGAGCTCAAGCAGCGCATCAATGTGCTGATGGTGCCCAACAAGACGCTGGAGACGCCCAACTACAAGCTCGAGCGCCTGAAGCACGACGACCCGCGTCTGGACAACATCGAAGCCAGCTACAAAATGGCCGACGACATGGAAGAAGGCACGGGCGTGACGCGCCGTTCCCAAGAACCGACCAACAAGCAAACGCCGGTGATCAAAGGCGTGTTGCCCGACGCACCGGCACCGCAAGCAGCGCCGCGCGCCGAAGCGGCCGCACCCGTTGCCAGCCCCAAAGTACATCCCGCTGTCAACAAACCCGCTGCAGCGCGCAGCCCAGCGCCCGCCGCAGTTGCTGCACCAGCACCCGCATCCGGCGGTGTTTTCGGATGGGTTAAGCGCCTGTTTGGCGGCGACGCTGCCAGCACCCCGCCCGCCGCAAGCCCAACGACGACCAAACGCGCCGATGGCGAACGCAAGGACGACGCAGCGCGCGGACCGCGCACGCAAGAGCGCGGCGGTGAACGCAGCGGCGATGCCGGCGAACGCGAAGGCCAGCGCAACGGACGCGGCAACCGCGGCGGACGCGGCGGCAGAGGCGGACGCGCCGCACCGCAAGCTGAGGCCGTGGACGGCAACAACGCCGCAAACCAGGCCGAGCGCGACGACGCGGGTACAGGCAACCGGGCACCGCGTGAGCGGGGCGAGCGCGCCGAACGTGGTGAGCGCGGACCGCGCTCCGGTCGTGGTCCCCGCAACGGCCCACGCGGCGAAACAGCCGGCGACGCCGCGCCAAGCGGCAACCTGGGCAGCGATGCAGGCAACGAGAACGCGCGCGCCCCAGGTGAAGAGCGCACCGGCGTGCGGGACGAAGACGGCGGTCAACGCCGTGGCAACGGACGCGGATCGCGCCGTGGCCCGCGCCGCCAGGATGGCGACACGCCCATCGATGGCGATCGCACAAGCATCCAGGGCGATGCACCTGGCAGCGAATCCGAAAACCACGCGGCCATGGCTGCCAACGCGCACAACGCAGATGCGGGCATGGAGACCAACGAAAACCGTGAAGCCCGCGAAAACGGCGAAGGCCGCGAACGCCGGACCCGCGACCGCTACGGCCGCGACCGTGGATCACGCGGTGACCGCCCCCAACGCAGCGCCGCCGACATGGGTGAGAGCCTGATGGCCATGGTGTCGGACGCCAACCCCGATGCAAGCGCGCCCAGCGCGCAATCTGCAACACCGCAGCCTGCACCGGTCGTCCCCAGCGCGCCCGCCCCCGCCCCGGTTGCGGCACCGGCCAGCACTGCGGCCAAGACCGGCGCCATGCCCGCGCTCAAGCCTTTTGACTTGCCGCTGGACACGCTGGTCGAGGTCGCGCAAGGCGCGGGCTTGCAATGGGTGCATTCGAATCCGGAACTGGTTGCGCAAGCGCAGGCCGCAATTGCGGCAACCGTCCCGCCAGTGCGCCAGGTGCGCGAGCGCCCGGTCCCGGCACCCGTGAGCACCGAGCCCCTGATCTTGGTGGAAACCCGCCGCGATCTGGGTGCATTGCAGCTGGACATGGAAGAAACCCGCACTCCGGCCGCTGCCAATCCCTAGCAAGCCGGGTCCAGCCTGACGGCCTCTGCGTCGTCGGGGCCGGGCACCAAGCCGCAGCGGTTCCACCTGCTGCGGCTTTTTTTATGGGCGCTTAACTGCCGCGTAGGTTGCGCTGCTGCTGGATGCGCTGGACTTGCGCCTGGGCTTCCCGCTGCAAACTAACGCTGTTGAGACCGGCGCTGGCCTGTTTGAAAAAGTGTTCCGCCTTGCCCCACAAAGCCATGCGTGCGCACATGGCCCCGGCCAGATACTGCAAAAGGTGGTTGCGCGGATGGGCCATCTGGGCGCTTTCGATGCGCGCCAGCCAGGTGGTGTCTGGGCTCGCGTCCGTGGCACCGAAACCGGACTCCAGAACTTGGACCAAGCGGACCTGCTGATCGGCGGTGAGCCCGTCGCCACCCCGAACAAAAAGCTCCCATACCGGCAATAACCAGTCCCGGGAAAGCGCGCTGTCGCCACCGAGTTCCAGCAAGCGCTGCGCGCCCAGCAAGGCCACGGCGGGCACGTCTTTTTCCTGGGATTCGAGCTGGCCCCAGGCCCGCGCAAGCTGCTGGGCGTCACGCGGGGCGCGCAGCAACTCGCTGGCCAATGCCTGGGCAATCGTCTGACCTGTACCACCCCGAAAAGCCTTGTGCTTGATGAGCTGGCGCACGGTGACCAGCGCTTCCAGGTTTTCACCGGCTAGGCGCGCGGTGCGAAAGCGCAGCCGCAAGCTGACCGCGCGGCGCATGGCGCCCTGGCTGAGTTGTTGCAGCCAGCCGCGCGCGCCCGGTACGTCGTTGTCATCGAGCGCCCAACGCGCTGCGCGCACATGGACGCTGTCCAGTGCATCCTGCGCACCGGCGTCGGCCAAGAGCTGCAGCGCCTGCGCCCGGTGGCTGTCACGCGGGGCCTGCTTTTGCAACGCGTGCTGCGCCTCGGCAGCCAGCGTCTGCAGGGCTGCGCCCAGCAGCACCTGCTGTTTGGCCTGGTTGTTGTCGGATTCGACCAGCGATTGCTGCAAAGTCAGCGCAGCACGCAGGCTGTCTGAAGCCCGGACAAAACGCCCGCCCCATAAAGAAAACAAGGCGTCCACCAGATGGCCCTGGACCGCGCGCTCGCGCTGCTGGCTGCGCCAGCGCCGGGCCTGGGCCGGCAAACCACTCAGGGCAGCGAAGGCCCGCAAAGCCGCGTGCACCACGAGAAATCCCAGCACCAGAACCAGGAGTACAAAATTCAGTGACAGATCGACCCGGTAAGGTGGCCAGAACACGCTCACGGTTCCCGGGTTGGTGCTGACAAACAAAGCGCCCCCCGCCGCCACCGCGAACAGCACCAGTAACCAAATCACGACCCGCATACTGGGCTGCGTCAGTGACCGGCGGCCGCAGCCGACAAGGCGGCCAGGGTTTCGTCCACCCGGGGTTGTTCAAAGGCGCTGAATTCGGTTTGCATCTGCTTGACCAGCGCCAGCGCTGTCTGGGTCTTGCGGGCACCCGGGTCAAAGTACCGCCCTATGGTGGAGGCCGTCAGCTTCAGGTCGGAGCGCACCGCGTCCACCTGGCGCGCCAGCAAACCCAGGCGCGCGTTGAGCACGCGCAACTTCAGGTTTTCACGCACAAAAAAGGACTGCTCGGGCGACAGCAGTGCGGCCTGGGGATCATTGATACGGCTCACGCGTACCAGGTCTTTGACTTCGGCGTGCACTGCCTGCAGCACGCGCTCACCCCACTGCACTACGACCTGCGCCGGGCTGCGGGCGACGGGCTCGGGCTGCACGGGCGGCAGCGGTGCGGCATTGGCCAGGGGAATGTCATCGATAAGCAAAGCCAGTTCATCGAGCTTGACCAGCAGGGCCGGGGTATCCGACAGGGTCATGCTTTTGATGCGCGCCAGGTCCTTGGCCACGGCGCGCTGGACCCGGGCCAGGCGGGGTTGGGCAGCGCGCGTTAGCCGGGCATCCACCGCCTGCAAGGCCAGCACCATGGGTTCCACGCTGCCGGTCAGCTGCGCCTGCTGCTGCGCCAGAGCGACGGCGGACTCCATGTCCACCAGCAGGTTTTCATCGCGCGAACGCGACAGGCTTTGGATCAATTCTTCAATCTGGCTGCGCTGCAAGGCCACTTCGGCCAGCCGCTGCTCGAAGAGCGCAATCTTGGCGGCGCTGTCAACCGCCACGTCCTGGGCCTGGCGCGCGGTCACCAGCGCCTGGTTGGCGCTCAGTCCGGCCTCGGAACTCTGGCGGGCAAGTTGGGCCTGGATGTTGTCCAGTTTTTGCCACAAAAGCAGGCTGGAAACCAGCGCCAAAGTCAGTAACAACCACACGGCAAGCCGCAGGCCGCGCTGCCAGGCGGTGGACGGTCCCTCCAACGGCGGGGATTCGGGGCTGCTCATGCGATTGATTCTATCGATGCGCGCACATCGGCAAGCCCCGGACGCGACAGGTGCACCGCAGCGAAGCCGAGCGCGCGCGCGGCCTGCGCAATCCGGGGATGGGTCGCCAGCGCCACGCTGCCCCCCCAGAATCCATGCGACATGGCCCCGCTGCGCTGCCAGTCCGGATGGTCGGTGCTGCGCGTGAGCGCGTCCAGATGGGCCACACATTCTGAACTGCTGAAAAGCCACAGCGCGCCGCTGTCGCGGGCCCGCGCGGCCGCCGTGTAGTCCGATGCGGTCCATCGCGGCGCACCCCGCGCGTAGGCCTGTAACCACACCACCGAGGCCCCGGCGGCCAGCACCTGGTCCGCCAGCCAGTCCCGGCCCGCGCCGCGCTGGGTGTCGACTCCATCCGCCGCGTGCTTGGCATCCTGCACTTCCAGCCCGGTGGCGTGTGCCTGCGGCAAGCCGCCTTGCGCACCGCCGCGCACCAGCAGGAGCCGAAAACCCGGGGCCACTTGCCCACCCACCTGCTGCCACAGCGACTCGGAATCAAATTGCTCGGCCTGTGCTGAAGGTGCATCGATCACTACCCGCGGCACGCCCGCGGCCATCAGGGCTTGCCTACTTGCCGGTCCGGGCACCCAGGCGCGGGTGGTATCCGGCCACACAGCCAGCGCAGGCCGGTGTGCAAAAAATCCCTCAATCGCGTTGGCGCTCACAAACATGAGGGCATCGAAGTCCGGCAGTTGCGTCCAGGCCTGGTGAACGGCGCGGGGATTGGGCGCGGGGTCAATCGTCAGCAAGGGCAGCGGGACAACCGGGTAACCGGCTTGCTCCAGCGCCCGCTGCCAGGGACCAGCCTGCGCCAGGGGACGGGTGATAACAACCGGGCGTCGTGGGCCGCTGCGACCCGAGCCCGGGGTGCTCACTGCCCGGACCCGACCCGGGCTTGCAGTTCGCGGGCGACTGTTTCGCCCAGCCGCACGGCGTCGGCAACGGCATGCACGGCCGCGGCGCCCTCACTGCGGATCAGGGGGGCCTTGCCGTCCGGGTCGCCCCAGGCGGCGCGCAAGGACAGTGTGTCACCCTGCCAGACGGCAAACGCGGCCAAGGGCATGGAGCAGCTGCCGCCCATGATGCGGCTGACCGTGCGCTCGGCGCTGACCGCGAGCAGTGAGGGCAGATGGCCCAGCGGGGCCAAGGCGGCGTGCACATCGTCACGCTGGCCGTAGACCTCGATGCCCAGCGCGCCCTGCCCGGCGGCAGGCAGCATTTCTTCGGGCTCGAACACGGCGCGGATACGGTCTTGCAGACCCAGGCGTTTCAGGCCCGCAGCCGCCAGAACAATGCCGTCGTACTGGCCCTCATCGAGCTTTTTCAGGCGGGTATCCAAATTGCCGCGCAGCGGTTCGTAGCGCAAATCCGGGCGCAGCGCTTGTAGCAAGGCAATACGGCGCAAGCTCGATGTGCCAACCACCGCACCGGGCGGCAGGTCCTGCAAACGGGCGTAGCGGCCGGAGACCCAGGCATCGCGCGGGTCTTCGCGTTCCATCACGCAGGCAATGGAGAAGCCCTCGGGCAACTCCATGGGAACGTCTTTGAGCGAATGCACGGCCAGATCAGCGCGGCCGTCTTCCAATGCGGTCTCCAGCTCTTTGACAAACAAGCCCTTGCCACCGACTTTGCTCAGGCTGCGGTCCAGAATTTGATCGCCTTTGGTGGTCATACCCAGCAGTTCGCTGGGGTGCCCAAGATCAGCAAGGCGGGACTGCAGATGTTCGGCTTGCCAGAGTGCCAAACGGCTCTCGCGGGTGGCGATGGTGAGGTGTCGCAAAGTCGTAACCTATTGGTAATTAAGGGGGCGTCAAAGGGTGCGTGGAATGCTAGCATGAGCCGATGCGAAGCCTTGCAACCCCCCCAAAGACTGCGGCGCGCCGCAAAGACGATGAGCGCCCCTTGATCGAGGACATCCGCTTACTCGGGCGGATACTGGGCGACGTGATTCGCGAGCAGGACGGGGTGGCGGCCTTTGAGTTGGTGGAGCGGATCCGTACCCTGTCGGTGGCATTCCGGCGTGACGCCGACCACGAAGCCGATCGGGCCCTGAAAAAGTTGCTCAAAGGGCTGAGCGCCGACCAGACAGTCAGCGTGATCCGCGCCTTCACCTATTTCAGCCACCTGGCCAACCTGGCCGAAGACCGGCACCACATCCGCCGCCAGGCCCAGGACGAGCGGGCCGGCGTGGCCCAGGAAGGCAGCCTGGAGCAGACCATGGCGCACTTGCGCGCGGCAGGCATTGGTGCCAAAACCATTGCCAAATCGCTGGCGCACAGCTTTATTTCGCCGGTGCTGACCGCGCACCCGACCGAGGTGCAGCGCAAAAGCATTCTGGACGCGGAGCGTGACATCGCCAAACTGCTGAGCGCGCGCGACGATATCCGCCTGCACAGCGCGGCCAGCCCCGGCGGCAAAGACGCGCTGACGCCGCGTGAGTTGGCCACCAATGAAGCGCACATCCGCGCCCGGGTCATGCAGCTATGGCAAACCCGTTTGCTGCGCTACAGCAAGCTGACCGTAGCCGACGAAGTGGAAAACGCGCTGAGCTATTACGAATCGACTTTTTTGCGCGAGATCCCAAAGATTTACGCCGACATCGAGCAGACCCTGGGCCAGCCGGTGGCGCACAGCTTTTTACGCATGGGCCAGTGGATTGGCGGCGACCGCGACGGCAACCCGAATGTAAGCGCGCAAACCCTGGAATACGCCTTGCGCCGCCAAAGCGAGGTGGTGCTGCGCCACTACCTGACCGAAGTGCATTACCTGGGCAGCGAACTGTCGGTTTCGTCCTTGCTGGCCTCGTGCAGCCCGGCTATGCAGGCCCTGGCCGAACGCAGCCCGGACCGCAACGCCCACCGTGTGGACGAGCCCTACCGCCGTGCGCTGATCGGCATGTATGCCCGGCTGGCGGCAACCCTGGAGCTGCTTACGGGAACCGAGGCCATGCGCCACGCGGTCGCACCCCAAAACCCTTACACACTGCCCGAAGAACTGGCCGAAGACCTGCGGACCATCGAAGAATCCTTGTTCGCCCACCATGGCAGCGCGCTGAGCACCCAACGCCTGCGCCCGCTGATCCGGGCGGTCGAGGTGTTCGGCTTTCATCTGGCCACGGTCGATTTGCGGCAAAGCTCGGACAAGCACGAATCGGTGGTCGCCGAGCTGCTACGCACCGCGCGCATCGAGCCCGATTACAGCGCGCTGGCCGAGGACGCCAAGCGCGCCTTGCTGATCGGCCTGCTCAACGACGCGCGCGCACTGCGCGTGCACGGGGCCGGCTATTCCGCCCACGCCCAGGGCGAACTGGCTATTTTTGAAATGGCGCGGCAAATGCGCCAGCGCTTCGGCCATGAGGCCATACGCCACTACATCATCAGCCACACCGAAAGCGTGAGCGATTTGCTGGAAGTCTTGCTGTTGCAAAAAGAGGCCGGGCTGCTGCGCGGCACCCTGGACGCCGACGCGGTCTGCGACCTGATTGTGGTGCCGCTTTTCGAAACGATTGAGGACTTGCGCAACGCCGCACCCATCATGCGCGCCTTCTACGCCCTGCCCGGCATCGCCGACCTGGTGCAGCGTGGCGGCGCAGAGCAGGACATCATGCTGGGCTACTCCGACAGCAACAAAGACGGCGGCATCTTCACCAGCAACTGGGAGCTGTACCGCGCGGAAATTGCGTTGGTCGAACTGTTTGACGAACTGGCAGCAGAACGCGCCCCGGTGCAACTGCGCATGTTCCACGGGCGCGGCGGCACCGTGGGGCGGGGCGGTGGCCCGAGCTACCAGGCCATCCTGGCCCAGCCGCCGGGCACCGTGCGCGGCCAAATCCGCCTGACCGAACAAGGCGAGGTGATTGGCTCCAAATACGCCAACCCGGCGATTGGGCGGCGCAACCTGGAAACCCTGGTCGCCGCCACGCTGGAGGCTACCTTGCTGCAGGCCACGCAAGCCGCGCCCAAGCGCTTTCTGGCAGCGGCCGCGCAACTCTCGGAACACAGCATGGCGGCCTACCGCGCGCTGGTGTATGAGACCCCCGGCTTTGCCGACTACTTTTTCGGTGCCACACCGCTGCGCGAAATCACCGAGCTCAACATCGGCTCGCGCCCTGCTTCGCGCAAAGCCACCCAGGCGATTGAAGACCTGCGCGCCATTCCCTGGAGCTTCAGCTGGGGCCAGTGCCGCTTGACCTTGCCCGGCTGGTTCGGCTTTGGCGCGGCGGTCCAGGCATTTGTGCACGGCGCGGACGGTGCCTTGCCAGCGGCGCAAGTCAAAGAGCGCACGGCGCTGCTGCAATCCATGCAAAAGCAGTGGCCTTTCTTCCAGACCCTGCTCTCCAATATGGACATGGTGATGGCCAAGAGCGACCTGGCGCTGGCCGCCCGCTATGCCGAACTGGTGCCGGATGCGCGGCTGCGCCGCCGCATCTTCAGCGCCATCGAGGCCGAATGGCAGCGCACCGCCGACGCGCTGGCGCTGATCACCGGCAGCAAACAGCGCCTCGCCGGCAACGCCGCCCTGCAGCGCTCGATCCGCCACCGCTTCCCCTACATCGACCCGTTGCACCATTTGCAGGTCGAGTTGGTGCGGCGCTACCGGGCCGGGCAAGCAGATGAGCGGGTGCAGCGCGGCATCCACATTTCCATCAACGGAATTGCGGCGGGTCTGCGCAACACCGGGTGAACGCGCGGGGCGCTACGCCAAGGGCAGCCCCTTAAAATTGCCCGATGACAAACCAACTCGATAAAAAGTCCCAGGGCTGGTCAGCCCTGTTTTCCGAACCGGTCAGCGAGTTGGTGCAGCGCTACACCTCCAGCGTCAACTTTGACAAGCGGCTGTGGCAGGCCGACATCGAAGGCAGCCTGGCGCATGCGGCCATGCTGGCGGCACAAGGCATCATCAGCGCGCAAGACTTGGCCGACATCGAGCGCGGCCTGGCCCAAATTGCCCAGGAAATCGGCAGCGGCCAATTCGAATGGAAGCTGGCGCTGGAAGACGTGCACCTGAATATCGAGGCGCGCCTGACCCAGCTGGTGGGCGATGCGGGTAAACGCCTGCACACCGGGCGCTCCCGCAACGACCAGGTCGCCACTGACGTGCGCCTGTGGCTGCGCAGCGAAATTGACACCACCGTGGTTTTACTGGCCGCGCTGCAAAGCGCGCTCGTTGACCTAGCCGAGCAGCACACGCAAACCATCATGCCCGGCTTCACCCATTTGCAGGTCGCGCAACCGGTGAGCTTCGCGCACCACCTGCTGGCCTATGTAGAAATGTTTGCGCGCGACGCCGAGCGCATGGCCGAAGTCCGCTCCCGCACCAACCGGCTGCCCTTGGGATCGGCCGCACTGGCAGGTACCAGCTACCCGCTGGACCGCGAACAGGTGGCGCGGGCGCTGGGCATGGTCGACGCACAGGGCATGCCGCAACTGTGCCGCAACAGCCTGGACGCGGTGAGTGACCGCGACTTTGCCATCGAGTTCACGTCGGCAGCCGCCCTGTGCATGGTGCATATCAGCCGCTTGAGCGAAGAACTGGTGCTGTGGATGAGCCAGAACTTTGCCTTTATCGGGCTGGCCGACCGCTTCACCACCGGCAGCTCCATCATGCCGCAGAAGAAAAACCCCGACGTGCCCGAACTGGCGCGGGGTAAGACCGGCCGCGTGGTCGGCCACCTGATGGGGCTGATCACGCTCATGAAGGGCCAACCGCTGGCCTATAACAAAGACAACCAGGAAGACAAAGAGCCGCTGTTTGATACCGTGGACACGCTGCAGGACACGCTGCGCATCTTTGCCGACATGATGGGCGGCATCAGCGTCAAGGCCCCGGCTATGCAGGCGGCTGCCGCGCGCGGTTACGCCACTGCCACCGATCTGGCCGATTACCTGGTCAAAAAAGGCCTGCCCTTTCGCGACGCCCATGAAGTGGTCGCCCACGCAGTCAAGTCCGCCCAGGATGCGGGCCTGGAGCTCTCCGCGCTGCCATTGGACACACTGCGGGGATTTCATGCATCGATAGAGGCTGATGTTTTTGCGGTGTTGAGCCTGAGCGGCTCCCTGGAAGCCCGCAACACCGTCGGCGGGACCGCGCCCCAGCAGGTCCGGCTGGAAATCGCACGGCACCGGCAACGTTTGTTGTAGCCCGCGCCCCAGGGCCGCATCACGGCGGCGACCGCGTCCCGGCAACGGCCTTCTCAAGGGAAATTTTTGGCACCCCTCTTGAACCAGGGTGGTCTGCCCTTATCATTAGCACTCGCGGAAGTTGAGTGCTAACAGTACAACTGGCTTCCATGTATGCGAACGCTGCCCGCCGGGTGGCACCCCATTTCTGTAACTTTTTAGGAGATTCCTTATGAAACTGCGCCCCCTAGCAGACCGCGTGATCGTCAAGCGCGTGGAAAGTGAAACCAAAACCGCTTCCGGCATCGTGATTCCTGACAACGCGGCCGAGAAGCCCGATCAGGGCGAAGTTCTGGCTGTCGGTCCCGGCAAGCGCAACGACAAAGGCGAGTTGGCCGCCCTGACCGTCAAGGTCGGCGACCGCGTCCTGTTCGGCAAGTACAGCGGCCAGACCGTCAAGGTCGATGGCGATGAACTGCTCGTCATGAAAGAAGACGATTTGTTCGCAGTGGTTGAAACCAAATAAATTTAGGAGTTAAAAATGGCAGCAAAAGACGTAATTTTCGGCGGCGAAGCCCGCGCACGCATGGTTGAAGGCGTGAACATTTTGGCCAATGCGGTCAAAGTGACCCTGGGCCCTAAAGGCCGTAACGTGGTTCTGGAGCGTTCGTTCGGCGCCCCCACCGTGACCAAGGACGGTGTGTCCGTGGCCAAGGAAATCGAACTCAAAGACAAGCTGCAAAACATGGGTGCGCAGATGGTCAAGGAAGTTGCTTCCAAGACCTCTGACAACGCAGGCGACGGCACCACCACCGCTACCGTGCTGGCACAAGCCATCGTGCGCGAAGGCATGAAATATGTGGCTGCAGGCATGAACCCCATGGACCTGAAGCGCGGTATCGACAAGGCTGTGACGGCCCTGATCGCCGAGCTGCAAAAGGCTTCCAAAGCCACCACCACCACCAAAGAAATCGCCCAGGTCGGCTCCATCTCGGCCAACAGCGATTCCAGCATTGGTGACATCATCGCCAAGGCCATGGACAAAGTGGGCAAAGAAGGCGTGATCACCGTGGAAGACGGCAAATCGCTGGACAACGAGCTCGACATCGTCGAAGGCATGCAGTTTGACCGCGGCTACCTGTCGCCCTACTTCATCAACAACCCCGAGAAGCAAGCCGCTTTGCTGGACAACCCTTTCGTGCTCTTGTACGACAAGAAAATCAGCAACATCCGCGACCTGCTGCCCACGCTGGAACAAGTCGCCAAAGCCGGCCGTCCTTTGTTGATCATTGCTGAAGATGTCGAAGGCGAAGCCCTGGCAACTCTGGTGGTCAACACCATCCGTGGCATCTTGAAAGTGGTTGCCGTCAAAGCCCCTGGCTTTGGTGACCGCCGCAAAGCCATGTTGGAAGACATCGCCATCCTGACCGGCGGCAAAGTCATCGCCGAAGAAATCGGCCTGACCCTGGAAAAAGTCACCCTGGCTGATCTGGGCTCTGCCAAGCGCATCGAAGTCGGCAAGGAAAACACCATCATCATCGACGGTGCTGGTGCCGCTGTTGACATCGAAGCCCGCGTCAAGCAAATCCGCGTGCAAATCGAAGAAGCCACTTCCGACTACGACCGTGAAAAGCTGCAAGAGCGCGTGGCCAAGTTGGCTGGCGGTGTGGCCGTGATCAAGGTGGGCGCTGCCACCGAAGTCGAAATGAAAGAGAAAAAAGCCCGTGTTGAAGACGCCCTGCACGCAACCCGCGCTGCCGTGGAAGAAGGCATCGTGGCTGGCGGCGGCGTGGCCCTGCTGCGCGCCCGCCAAGCGGCTGGCGCCATCAAAGGCGACAACGCCGACCAGGAAGCCGGTATCAAGCTGGTGCTCAAGGCGATTGAGTCGCCCCTGCGCGAAATCGTTTACAACGCCGGTGGCGAGCCCTCCGTCGTCGTGAACGCCGTTATGGCCGGCAAAGGCAACTACGGCTTCAACGCCGCCAACGACACCTATGGCGACATGATCGAAATGGGTATCCTGGACCCCACCAAAGTGACCCGCACGGCTCTGCAAAACGCCGCATCGGTGGCATCGTTGATGCTAACGACCGAGGCCATGATTGCCGAAGCCCCGAAAGACGACGCTCCTATGGGCGGCGGCATGGGTGGTGGCGACATGGGCGGCATGGGTGGAATGGGCGGCATGGGCATGTAATCCCGGCCGCTCCGGCGCGGCCCGCTTGGGCCGTACCAGCACCTCACCAAAGCCCCGCAGGATGCAAGTCCTGCGGGGCTTTTTCTTTGCGTCGGCTGCGGCGGAAAGCACCGATACCAACGACAGTTAGAATTTTTGTATGGATCGCGTCCCTCAATTCCCCCGTTGGCTGGCCTGCGTGGCGGCCGTGGCGTTTATGGACGGGGCCGTCGCCCAGACCCCGCCACCCCGCATCGGGCTGGTGCTCGGCGGCGGCGGGGCACGCGGTGCGGCACACGTGGGCGTGCTGCAAAAGCTGCAGGAGCTGCGGATTCCGGTGGATTGCGTGGCGGGCACCAGCATGGGCGGCCTGGTTGCCGGTGCCTTGAGTTCCGGCCTGTCGCCTGCCGAGATGCAAACCGCCCTGCGGACGGCCAACTGGCGTGAAATGTTCAGCGACGCAGCCAGTTACGCCGACTTCACCCCCCGCCTCAAGGGCTTTTCGCAAAACTACGTACCCGGCAGCGAGGGTGGCATCAAAAATGGCAGCTTGCAGTTTCCCTCTGCGGTGCTGAGCGGGCAGAAGATCAAGTTTTTCATCGACCGATTGGTGGATGCCCACGTGGCACCGCAGCGGATCGAAGGCCAGGCGCTG
>Ga0209400_1001748_pt1 | contig 17081 bp, 18 predicted proteins | sample M_130807_EF_Meta_FD_187313 | JGI IMG/M metagenome (GOLD analysis project Ga0209400, IMG submission 187313) | Freshwater microbial communities from Lake Montjoie, Canada to study carbon cycling - M_130807_EF_MetaG (SPAdes) (version 2) | ecosystem: Environmental > Aquatic > Freshwater > Lake... | reverse complement strand
AGTAAACCCAATTCCCGGCGGTTTAGGAATCGAAAAATCGGAATTTTGATGGCACGGCGATCAAGTCAGGGAAAAACATGACCTTCGGATCGGTGGCACCGCAGAGCGGGAGACCGCCATCGGCCAAAAATCACAAAATCCGGTTCTTTTTCCCTCCCGCAGCCGTGCAGGAGCAAAAATGAAGCGAGTTTTCGCTCTCGCAAGCTGCAAGGACGGAAAAAGAGCGATGGATTTTGCCCCTAAATGAATTTAGGACGGAAAAGGGAGGGGGGGGGAAGCCTGCGCTCCGCCGGAAAGCCATCAACACTTTTCATGACTTCAAGCCTTTGACTGCTCACTGCTCACTTGGCGTGCGTATATCAGCCAGCGCACCCCATTCCGCGAATCGCCCGCCCAGGGAACCTGATATGGAAATCGCGTAAGGCAAAGCCTTATACGCGACGCGACACACGATTCCGGAAAGTTTCCTTGCTATCACGGCGTTTTTCGCCTTTTCTATCCAAGTCACCCCCGCCTGATATCACCTTGCGGGCTGCTACTAATAAAATCTGTTCGCCATCAAAATGAAACCAATCCTAATTCTGCTGGTAGTGCATTCCGTAGCATTTGGAGCAAACCCGCCCATTGAGCTTTCCAAAAATCAAGATGGCCTGGCCATTGAGATTTCCAAGATGCCAATGCCTTCGGGTGGGAAGCTTGAGGGCGCTACCCGCGAGGACGAAGGAATCATTCAACTTCGTGTCGTCGCCTCCGACCAGTCAAAGAGCTCCAAACCTCAAGTAATCCCATTGAGGTTCGCCCCTGAATCCCAAGTGGGTGACGTGCCGTGCGTATGGAACAAGAAGGGCACATGCGCCGCGTTCATCATGTCCTGTTACGAAGCCCGTGGTCACGATCACTCGCGTCTGTTCGTCGCCGATGTGAAGATGGGCCAGCTTGAATTGCTAGCCTTGCCGGACGTGGTCACACACATCGCATCAATCAGGAAGGACCTAGCGAATCTCGAGATTGAATGGTCAGACAGGTGTTTCGGTTGGATAGGTGAGGATCTCCTGATCGTTCACTTCGAGGGTTCCTGTGAATTGGCTGCGGATGTCGGCGGCTCCGAAGGCCGGGAAGTCAGCGGTTATGCCGTGTTTTGCGTTACGCCGGAGAAGAAGATGGTCATTCGTGAGATTATCAGCCTGCGAATCCAAGGATGACAACGCTGAAGCTAACAAAGGCGAACAAGCCGTGCCATCCGACGGGCATCAGCCCCTCGGTTTCTTTGGATCGGCTCGATCAACCGCGCCCGCGGATGCACTAATGCGTTCGGTAAAGACATGAAAACCACTCTCTACAGAATCGGTCTCGTTCTTGCGGTGCTCTCCGCTCCAGTGAGGGCTGGTGACACTCCAGAGAGAGTTTCCATTGCACCGAAGAATGATCTTTCAGCGATAGTCTATACTCCGCCTCGCGGTGTTGGATTTGGTTCGTCCATTTGTGGACACAATCTCAGCAAGGAATTTGAAGAGGGATACAGGATTGGCACCAAGAACGATCATTTTGGGAGGCGCAACAAGCTGGTTATCGATGATGGGAAGTCCGCCTTCCCAGCAACGGACAAACAGACAGGGCTACCGATCATCGTGCTTACGGATGCCAAGGTCACCAAAGAACTTCAAGATCTGGTCAGAGGTTACAATGCAGCAACGCAGCGTGCCATTGAGCAACGAAAGAAGAAAACCGAACAAGACGGTAGTGGCAACGGCGGGTAACGCTCTTCTTTGCATTCGGGCTTCCATGTCAAGGGAATGTGCGTGGACACGCCCGTCCATGAAGCGATCGGCGATTGATCTCGCTTTGACGTTCAGCGCTTGCTCGGATGCCTAAACCTAAAGAGGAACTTGAACCACAGGTGAGCGCGGATGAATACTGATGCTTGGAGTATGACAAAGAATTCTTCATTCACCTCATAGGGGAGAATGAAAAAGGGGAGAATGAAAAATTTCATCAGTCTTTGATTATCCGTGTGAATCGGTGTCCATCTGTGGTTCCCTTTCTGTTTCTAGGCTAAAATTCCTTAAAATCGACACCCACCAGTCACCCGGACGCCCGAAATTCATTGAAATCGACACCCACCAGTCACCCGGATGCCCGAAATTCATTGAAATCGACATCCACCAGTCACCCGGATGCATCAAATTGATGCAAATCCAACCCGCCAGCCGCTCAGGCGCGTGAAATTCATTGAAATCGACACCCGCCAGTCAGCCGGATGCATCAAATTGATGAAAATCCGAACCTCCAGTCGCTCGGACGCGTGAAATCAAATGAAATCCAAGCCGCCAGTCACCCGGATGCCTCGATTCAAATGAAATCCAAGCCCACCAGTCGCCGCCGAACTGAATTTCATCGATTTTCTCACAAAAGTGCCCCCATTTTCCCTCTCCTCGCTTGACAACCCGCAGGATACTTGATTGAAGAAAACTCGACGAAAAACCACGTCACCACCACTATGATTCACACACTCCCATACTATCTCCTCCAAGGCGAAGAACTCGATACCTGCTGCGAACGGATCATCGCCCACGTCACCGAGGCACTGCCCGCCGAGCCCATCATTCAGCCCATACTGCCCCTCATCGCCAAGGATCGCGCGGCCCTTCAAAAAGCCCTCGCCAACTCCCGTGGCAGCGCCTTAACGAAAAAAATCGCCCTCGCCGATGAAGTGCGGGACGATGCTTTTATCGCCTTCCGCAACATTTGTGAAACCGCCACGCGCCGCCGCACCAAGCCAGACTTCATCACCGCGGGGGATCTGCTCATGCGCCTCATCCGCGCCCAAGGCTACACCTTGCAAGAACTCGGAAACTCCAGCCAGAGCGGCGCGCTGAACAGTCTTTTCAAATCCCTGAAAGATTCTGCCGCCACCGCCGCCCTCACCCTCATCGGCGCGGAGGAATACCTCACCGAGCTGCAGGACGCCCAGACCGAGTTTGAAAAAATCCTCAACTCCCGCACCGACGAGCAAGCCGCCAAAGACTACCCGCGCATCGCCAGCGCCAAGTCCGCCCTTGGCAAACGCTTGCAAATCCTCCTCGATTTCATCGCCACGCTTGATGCCGCCGACCTTGCCGCCGCGCGCCCCGAGCTGGACCTGCTCATTACCCGCGTGAACGATACGCTCACCGAGATCCTCGCACCCGCCCGCGCCCGCCGCAGCCGCGCCAACACACCCGATGCCGCCCCGCCCGCCCCACCCGTCGCCTGAGCCGTCGCACCTCGCCTGGACTTGGCGAGGTGCCTTTCTTTACGAGGCCCCCCCCGACCCAAGCGATGATATCAGCCAAGGAAGCCCAAGGACTAAGAACCGCCCGAATCCACCTAGTTCTGCAAGAAAATGACCACACAGCCGAGCATCAAGTTTGTTAGCGGAGTTGATCGATATGGCGCGAAGCCGCCGAAAGGGTTTCCACACCGATTCGCAGTTCTGACTTGGTTCGAGCATGACGGGGGGTGCGCCTATCCTTGGTCGCTATTCAGGAGTGCCATTCCGCGAGTTTGTGCATTGGTTGAAACGGATTCGGTCATGGCAGAGTATTGGCATCGCCAATGCGCCGGACTGCTATTTCGGAGAGTCGAAGAGACGCTTGTTGCCGAAGTGGCGTGGGAGGGGCTCATGCACAGCAGCAATGAGTCACTGAATGATCAGACGTTTCCCAGCCGTTTTCGTTTCATGGCAGGGGGGGTGACGAAACTTATAGCGGAGACTGAGGAATGGCACAGCGTGGGCGGACCTCAACCATACCATGATTCAGTGACCGTTTCGTTTTTCAGTGCCATGCCGAATGGGGAAGAGATTCATCGCATCTTCACTGAGGAGGCAGCCAAACTCGACATCCTTGTCGGAGAGATTGCAAGAGCAGAACAAGCCGTGCGAGGGAACCGGCGAAAACGTCCTTAGTTAAATCGGAGATTGATTCGCCGTGCCTCCACATTAATCGTTCCAAAGATCATGGAGAAGTTTTCCCGCAGATTCAGGGACGGCTGCGGATTTTTATCCTTCTTGCCAGGGATTGCCTGAATCGTTGCGTTTTTTCTCCTTCTGTGAAATCGGACTAATCTGTGGTCCATTCCAACGAATACACGATAGGACTTCGGATCCAGCTTCATGGATTGTTCCGGGTGAATCAATGCGTATCCGACTCAAACTTTTGCCGCTCAGCGTTTCGTTTTCTCTCCGGCTTGATTGCCCTGCTTTCGATAGGTTTGTGCCGTGCATGGCGGCATGGAATTTTTCGTGTTGCGCGTGCTCCGGTGGATTTCCTCTTGCCAATCGGAGGGGAAAGCGGCTATCCAGCATCCGTGACATTGGAAGCCCGTCATGCACTGAAAAAGTTCCGCAGGAAAATCACCGGATACGCCGCCTGTTTGCTGCCTTTCGAGAAGGACGGTCGCATCGCCGAAGAGGCGTTTTGTGAATCGGTCCGCCGGACCACCGCTGCTGGACTCGGCTGTGCGGTGAACATGGATACCGGTTATGCAAATCATCTGACGACCGACGAACGCCGTCGGATTCTGCGGTGGACGCAGGAGACGATTGCGGGACATCGTGATTACCTTTCCGGTGTTTATGTCGAAGGCCGGGAGGGCGATCTGGTGGACCTGTATCGGCGCGAAATCGATGAAGTCGTGCGCTTTGGCGGCACGCCGATCCTTTTTCAATGCAGCCGATTTCATGACTGGGAAGCGGAACGGATTGTCGATCTCTACGCAAGCGTTTGCCTTGGCCATGAGTCTGTTTTCGCTTTCGAACTCGGGCGGATGTTCGCGCCGAATGGAATGATATTTGACGAAGCGACCGTGCGCGGTTTGATGCGGATCCCCGAATTGAAAGGGATGAAACATTCCTCATTGGACCGGTCGATGGAATTGCGCCGTCTGGCGATGCGTGATGAACACCGGCCCGGGTTCATGATTTTCACCGGTAACGACCTCGGCATCGACATGGTGGAGTATGGCAGTGATTATTTGTTAGGTCTGGCCGCCTTTTGTCCCGAGAAATTTGCCGAGCGCGATGCATACTGGTTGAGCGGCGACGAACGTCATGCGGCCTTGAGTGACGCGTTGCAGCACCTCGGCAATGTCGGTTTCCGCTCTCCGGTGCCGGCCTACAAGCACAGTTGCGCGGTTTTCCAGCACTTGTTGGGCCGCATTCCCAGTCCGGAGCCGCATCCGCTTTCCCCGCGCCGTCCCGTGTGGGAGGCGGAAATTCTCGCCGATTGCGCGGCGCGGCTCGGTTATGTTTGAGAAATCCCCGGTTGTGCATTCACGGCGATCAAGTTTGGCAAATGATTGACAAGGAATGTCGCAATCAAAAGGCAGGGAACGATCTCCGAGCGTTCCGGTGGGGGACGGTCGCGGATCACTCTAACGTGATCTACCTTCACCCCACGCTATCGTTCGTCAACAAAGCGAGTGAAAAAAGGCAGGGAACGATCTCCGAGCGTTCCGGTGGGGGGCGGTCGCGAATCACCCAAACCTGATCTACCTTCACCCCACGCTATCGTTCGCCAACAAAGCGAGTGAAAAAAGGCAGGGAACGATCTCCGAGCGTTCCGGTGGGGGACGGTCGCTTCACGCATTGACGCAACCAACCTTCACCCCACGTTTTCATCGCTAACAACGCCGGTGAGCCATGAAAAACCCACATGACCAAACAATCCTGCCCCCACCGGAACTTTCGGAGAAATTTCCTTGCCCTGAAAGGCATCATTTGCTGATCAATTGTCTGTTCATTCGCGAAAACCCGCGTCCGGCATGATGCCGAACGCAGCCTGCGGGACGCAGGCGCTCCCGGGGGAGGAATTTTCCTGCCTTTGAGCATCTCCCTGGCTTGATCGCCGTGGTTGTGCATTCACGAAACTTGCCTTGCTTACGCGGGGAACATTCATTAGTTTCGCGCGGCAAATGAACGGGTGACGATTCCTGAACGGAGAACAGGGGAGGTTTGCAGTCTACGGTTATTTGTACGACCCATCACATGGAGATCCATCACGCCACCATTCACACATTCACCACCCGGCCATGGTCGATCGATCAATGCATCGAAGGCTACGCGCGTCAAGGGTTCGGAGGCATTTCGGTATGGCGCGAAACTGTGGCGGGCGAGGACCTGACCAGGGTGCGGAAAAAAATTGCCGACTCCGGATTGCAGGGTGTTTCGCTGGTGCGCGGGGGATTTTTCACCGGTGATACCAAGGAGGCGCGCAGGGCAGCGGTAGTCGAGAACTGCAAGGTGATCGACGAAGCGTCGGCTCTCGGTTTGCCCATGGTGGTGTTGGTTTGCGGGGCGACCAGGGGACAGATCCCCTCTGATAATTTTTTGCAGATAGAGCAGGGGATTGAGGGAATCCTGCCCCATGCGGAAGCGGCAGGAATCAAACTGGCCGTCGAGCCGCTTCATCCGATGTATGCGGGCGACCGATCCGCGATCTGCAGTCTGCGCAACGCCAACGATCTTGTGGAGCTCATTTCCCATCCGCTGTTGGGGATCGCCGTGGATGTCTATCATCTCTGGTGGGAACTCGACTTGCAGGAGCAGATCGACCGCTGCGCCGATGAAGGCCATCTTTTTGCCTATCATGTCTGCGATTTCAAACCGGACATGACCGACACTTTGTATGATCGTGGACTGCCGGGCGAGGGCGTGGCGAACGTCGGCATCATCGATGGCTGGGTGCGCGATGCCGGATTCGAAGGCGCCGCGGAAGTGGAGGTATTTTCCCGAAAATACTGGGCGGGCGATCAGGATGAGTATTTGAAGCAAATCGCGCAAAGCCTGCGACCCTTGCGAAATCCTTGAAGAAAAATGATGTTATGGGCATGCGGAAGATAGGAATCATCTTGAACGGAGTGACAGGACGAATGGGGACCAACCAGCACCTGGTGCGTTCGATTCTCGCCATCAGGGAGCAGGGCGGTGTGGAATGTGGAGGCGAGCGCATCATGCCCGTGCCCGTTCTAACTGGTCGCAACGAGGACAAACTGAGGGAGTTGGCGGACCGTTATGGTGTGGAGAAGCATTCGACCGATCTCGATGCACAGCTGGCCGATCCGCAGAATCAGATTTTCTTTGATGCGAGTGGCACGCCCCACCGGGTTCCCTTCCTGGAGCGCGCCATTGCCGCGGGAAAGCACGTGTACTGCGAAAAACCCACCGCCGTCTCCGCGGCGGATGCGCGCCGGATCGCCGCGATGGCAGAGCATGCCGGGGTGAAGAACGGCACGGTACAGGACAAGCTATGGCTTCCGGGAATAACCAAATTCCGGGCCGTGAAGGAGTCGGGATTTTTTGGCAAGATCCTGTCCGTGCGCGGCGAGTTCGGCTATTGGGTGTTTAGCGGAGAATCCAGCGAACAGCCCGCCCAGCGGCCGAGTTGGAATTATCGCAGCGAGGACGGCGGGGGCTTGATTGTCGACATGCACTGTCACTGGCGTTACCTGATCGACAACCTGTTCGGCAGGATCACGCGCGTCTTTTGCCGGGCCGCGACCCACATTCCCCATCGGTGGGACGAGCAGGGCCAAATGTTTCCGTGTACGGCGGATGACGCGGCGTATGCTCTTTTCGAAACGGACACCGGCGTGATTTGCCAGTTTAACAGCAGTTGGGCGGTGCGGGTGAGACGCGATGACCTCCTGACCTTGCAGGTCGACGGCACGGAGGGATCGGCCGTTGTCGGACTGCGCAAGTGCCGGGTGCAACATGCAAGCGCAACTCCCCGCCCGGTGTGGAATCCGGACATCGACAGCCCGCTGGATCATTATGACGGCTGGACTGAGGTCCCTGACCGCGAATCCTGCGACAACGCCTTCAAAATCCAATGGGAATTGTTTCTCCGACACGTCGTCGCGGACGAACCGTTTCCCTGGACGCTTGCGGAGGGGGCAAGGGGGGTGGAGTTGGCGGAACTGAGCTGGCTTTCGCACCGGACCGGTGCTTGGGTTGATGTGCCTTGACCGCTGTCCCGTTTTGTGACGGGCAATGGATTATTTTTTTGGCGGAGAGGCCACCGATTCACCCTCCGCGAGAACGCCGCGTACTGTAGCGAGAAGGGAGAAGTTGTTGTAAGTCGTCATATCTTCCAGCCATTCGCAGAGTGTCGAGGCGATTTTGTTGAGCGGATGCATGAAATGTGTCGGTTTGGGAATAAACCAGTCCGCCGAATGATCGTGGCTTTGACAAATGAGCGAAATGTCCTGTGGAATCCTCAAGCCCTTGCGCTGGACGTAACACAGCGAAGTGACGTACTCGCGCCAGTCGAGACAAATGATCGCCGTGGGCGTCTTGATGGCGAAGGCGCGGTCAAGACACTTGTGGTAGGCCTCCACACCGCCTGCTTCGGATGTGGGACAGTTGAACTCGGAAATGAAGTCAAACCCCGCGTTGACCAGCTTTTTGCTGATGGTCGTTTTCAACGCTGCAGCAAAGCTCGTGGCGCGGCCGGAAAGGGGAAGGGTGATGTCCCGGTGACCGAGTCCGATCAATTTGTCCATGGCTTCCTCCAGCATCAAATTGGAGGAAACGCCCACCATCGGCACGCTGTAGTCCCCGATTGTTCCACCGGAGAAAAAAATCGGAATTTTCGCGTCCCTCGCCCATGCGGCCATCGCAGGGGTGCCAAGGATGGCGACGACAGCCTGAGGTTTTTCCAACTCCACCAGACCATCCCACTGTTTTTGCCGGCGCTTGCCGGACGCGTAGTCGTCCAGATGAAAGCGGATGCTCCAGCCGAGAGGCGAGAGCAACTCCCACAAATGAAGCAACAGTTGGGAAGTGCCCCGGGCCGGTTCGTTGTGCCCGGTCTTTGGCGCCAGCAGCAACAAGGTGCGCAAAGCCGCCTCCTTGCCTTTCGACTTGAGGATCACGTCGCGGTGGATGAGAAACCGCCGCCTCTCCCCCTTGTTGCTGATCCAGCCGTCGTTGCGGACCCGCTCCACAGCCTTGACCATCGTGGCCGGGCTGACCCCGAACGATGTCGCCAGGGTGCGGATCCCGGGAACATATTCCTTCCAACTTCCCGAACGCAAATTGCGCCTCAACGCGAGCTCCGCTTGCAGCACCCGGCTGTCTTTTTCCACGGGACCCGCCAAATGGGTCGACAAGTTTTCCATGGGGTTTTTTCGTTTTTTTCTGGGACGTTTCGCTTCCATTTCGCGCTTACATTAGCCAATCGCAGCGATCTTGGCAATAAAAGAGTCGTTTAATTCTGTTGAAGGAATAAATTTCCAAGTACAACGTCATCTTGTCGCATTCGGGGGTTGACGCGCTCCGGTGAAGGTGGAATCTTTCCGCGGCTATGGCGGTTCAAGATTTTGCTAATCGATATGTTTGTGATTTGGTGGCGTATGAGCCCGGAAAGCCGATTGACGAGACCGCCCGTGAACTCGGATTGCAGGCACAGGACATCATCAAGCTTGCGTCCAATGAAAATCCCCTGGGACCCTCACCAAAGGCTGCTGCAGCCATGCGGGAGGCTTTGCAAAATGCCCATATCTACCCTGACGGCGGGGCCTACAGGCTGCGCGGTGCGATTGCGGAAAAATTCGACTTGGGTCGCGAGAACGTCGTGCTGGGCAATGGATCTAACGAAATCATCGAACTTCTCTGCCACTCCTTTCTCAATGGCAATGCGGAACTCATTGCCGCCGAGCACGCCTTTGTGGTTTACAAACTGATGGCCACGCTTTTCGGCGCACGTTATGTGGAGGTCGCCGACCCCGGGTTCGTTCATGACCTCGAGGCCATGGCGGCTGCGGTTGGTGCCGAGACCCGGCTGGTGTTCATCGCCAATCCGAACAACCCCACGGGCACGATGGTGGATCAGGCGGCGTTGGACCGTTTCATGGACCGCCTTCCGGATCATGTGATCGCGGTGTTTGATGAAGCCTATCATGAGTTTCTTGACGATGCGCCGGACACGTTGAAATACGTCCGGGAAGGAAGGAATGTCTGCATTTTGCGCACTTTTTCGAAAATCCACGGGCTTGCCGCGTTGCGGGTGGGTTACGGACTGGGGCCGAAATCATTGATCGACATCCTGCAAAAGGCCAGGCAGCCCTTCAATGTCAACTCGATCGCCCAGGCCGGAGCCCTTGCGGCATTGGGCGATGAAGAGCACATCACCATGACCAAGACCGTGAATGCGGAGGGACTGGACTATTTCCAAAAGGCCTTCCGGGATCGCGGCATGGAATACGTGCCGAGCTTCGCCAATTTCGTCCTCGTCAAGGTCGGCGATGGGGATGATCTGTTCCGGAAAATGCTCAAACGAGGAATCATCCTTCGCGCCATGAGCAGTTACAAACTACCCGAATGGGTGCGCATTTCCGTCGGCACCATGCCGCAAAACATCCGCTGCATGGAGGTGCTTGACGACATCCTGCAGGGCGGCGGCTGACATTGTTCGCGATTTGCCGGAAATCCGGCACTTGCCAAAGGTAAATATGCGTGATAGCTTCGCTGGCAACTGCAAGATGAAGACCACCGTGGCACTCTTATTGCTGGGATTGATGATCAGCGCATTTTCCCAGGATGCCAATCGCCTGAGCGTCAACGACAAAAAATTACCCGTCGGTTCGGACGACATGCGTGCGATCGAAGCGGCGTTGAAAAGCTCGCTGCCGGCGGCGCGGAATGCCACCGTCTGCCTCGAACTGGCGCAGGGGTCGGGCAGCGGTGTGATCATTTCCGCCGATGGCCTGATCCTGACAGCGGCGCATGTGACCGGCGGAGTTGGCAAGGACATCACGGCCATTCTCGCCGACGGCAGGAAGATCAAGTGCGAGTCACTGGGGCTGGACTCCGAGACCGATTGCGCAATGGCCCGCCTTTCCGAAAAAGGACCCTATCCGTTTGTCGAGGTGGATCGCGCCGATTTGACCAAACTGGGTGACTGGGTTTTTTCCCTGGGCCATTCGGGAGGATATGACAAGGAGCGCGGCGCGGGTGTCCGGATCGGTCGGCTTGTCAAGATCGCGGACTCCACTTGGCAGAGTGACTGCACTCTCATCGGCGGGGATTCCGGCGGTCCGTTGTTTGACGTGCGAGGCCGCCTGATTGGCATTCATTCACGGGTCGGTGCAAATCTCCAGCAGAACATGCATGTGCCAATGCGCGAATTCCTGCGCCACTGGGATGAGATGTTGAAAGGAGAATTCATCGGCGAGGGGCCTTTTGCGAAAAAGCCCAAAAAGGGTAGTGGATTTCTGGGCGTGGGGACCGAGGAGACGGCGGAGGGCAAGTTGCGTGTGACCAAGGTCGGCCGCGAGTCTCCGGCCGAGGCCGCCGGGATCAAGGAGGGCGATGTCATCGTCAAGATCGATGGCGCTGCAATCAGCAACAAGGAAAACTTGCAGAAATTGCTCAAGGAGAAGGCTGCTGATGAAAAACTGATGCTTGTCATCGTTCGCAATGGCAAGGAGAAGGAAATCACGGTGCGTCTTGGGGAAAAATGACCTGTTGATTGATTGGATTTTATGAAATGGAAAACGGCTATCATGATGATCGTCGCCTGCTCTGCAACAGCGCGGGCCTTCGAATCTCTGGAATCGGATTATCGCACCAATGGCTCGCTGATGCACGCCGTGGTCACCCGGGCCAACCAGTCGCTGCAGGAATTCAGCGCGGTGGTTTACGACGGCAAGAAAGAAATCGGCTACGGCATCGTGATCACCGAGGATGGATACATCCTGGGCAAGTGGAGCGAACTCAAAAACGCCGGTGCGCTGAGCGTCAGGGTGGGTGGTGAGTTGTACGACACCGTGGAGATTTCCGCTCAGGACGCCCGATGGGACGTTTGCCTTTTGAAAATTGAGGCGGGCGGGCTGAAACCTGTGGTCTACGCCGACAGCAGCGATATCGGCCAGGGCTCGTGGGTGGTTGCCAACGGGGCGACCAGCCGAACGGAACGCCGGCCGATGATCGGAGTGGTAAGTGCCAACTCCCGCGAGATACGCGCGGAGGGCGGGGCCGTGCTTGGCGTGGAAATCAAGGAGGAAAAATCAGGCATTGTTGCCGGCAAAGTTCCGGAAATCAGCGGAGCCTACAAGGCGGGGATTCGCGACGGCGACAAGATCATCAGCGTGGGCGACCGGGAGATTCTCAAGCGTGAGGACTTGGTCGAGTTCATGAAAGATCGTCGCGTGGGCGAAAAAATCGAGGTCGGTTACCAGCGCGATGGTGTTGATCAAAAGACTTTGGTGGAACTGATGGGTCGGGCCGATACGTTCGGAGCGGAAGAATCCCGCAACGATGCCATGAGCGGCGATGTCTCCAAAAGGCGCAGTGGATTTCCTCGTGTCATTCAGCACGACATCGGCGGCACCAGCAAGACCGTGGGAGGGCCGTTGCTGGATCTCGACGGCAAATGCATCGGCATGAACATCGCCCGCGCCAACCGCGCGGAAAGCTACGCCATACCCGTGGAGGAACTCCGCCAGATCAGCCAAGCGCTGTTGGATCAGGCGAAAAAGTAACGACAGTCTCCGCGTTTCAGGATTTGTGGAATTCAAGCGCGCCATTTGACACGCCGACTTCAATGACATCGCCTTCCACGAATTTTCCGTCCAACAAGTCGATGCTGAGAGTGTCGAGCAGATGGTGCTGGATTGCACGTTTCAAAGGTCGGGCCCCGTAGGTGGGATCGTAGCCCTGGTTGGCGAGGAAATCCTTCGCCTGCGGTGTCAACGCCAGCGCAAGTCCCTGTTTCGCGAGTCGCTGGCGCAGACGGGTGAGCTGCAACTCCACGATGCTGCCGATCTCGCTGCGATCAAGACGGTCAAAGATGATGATTTCATCAATGCGGTTGAGAAACTCGGGCCGAAAATGAGCCCTCAGCGCTTCCATCACTTTGGCTTCCCGTTGCTCGGAATTCTCCTCGTGCAGAATGAATTGCGAGCCGATGTTCGAGGTGAGAATGATCACGGTATTGCGGAAATCCACGGTTCGCCCCTGTCCGTCGGTGATGCGTCCGTCATCGAGAACCTGCAGCAATACATTGAAGACATCGCCATGAGCCTTCTCCACCTCGTCGAACAAAATCACGCTGTAAGGTTTGCGGCGCACCCGTTCGCTGAGTTGTCCGCCTTCTTCATAGCCGACATATCCCGGCGGTGCCCCGATCAGCCGGGCAACGCTGTGCTTTTCCATGTACTCCGACATGTCGAGTCGGATCATCGCGGTTTCGTCGTCAAAGAGGAATTCCGCGAGCGCTTTCGATAGCTCGGTCTTTCCCACGCCGGTGGGGCCGAGAAATAGAAAGGAACCGACCGGACGGTTTTCATCCTGAAGGCCCGATCGCGCCCGCCGGACCGCATGGGAGACGGCAGCGATGGCCTTTTTCTGGCCGATCACGCGTTCGCCGAGTCGCGTTTCCATTTGCAGCAATTTGGCCCGCTCGCCTTCCTGCAGGCGGTTGACCGGAATGCCCGTCCATGCGGACACAACCCGGGCGATGTCGTCCTCGGTCACCTCTTCCTTGAGGATGCCGCCGTTCGATTGATAGTCCGCCAGCTTCTGCTTTGCCGCCTCCAATTCTTTTTGCACGCCGGGCAGTTCGCCATAGGTGATCTCCGAGGCACGGGTCAGGTTGCCGATCCGCTGCGCCTGATCGGCCTGCGTTTTGAGAGTCTCGATTTTTCCCTGGGCGCTGCGAACTTCGTCGATCACGGATTTTTCATTGCGCCACTGCGCGATCAGCGCCGAGCTTTTTTCCTTCAGGTTGGATTGCTCCTCGCGGACCTTGTCCAGCCTCGCGGCGGATGCCTTGTCGGTTTCCTTTACCAGCGCTTTTTTCTCCATCTCCAGTTGCAGGACCTGGCGTTCGATCTGGTCGATCTCCGTTGGCATGGAATCCAGTTCGATTTTCAGACGCGATGCGGCTTCGTCGATGAGGTCCACGGCTTTGTCAGGAAGAAATCGATCGGAAATGTAGCGGTCGGAAAGCATGGCGGCGGCCACCAGCGCTCCGTCCTGAATGCGCACGCCATGGTGCACTTCGTAGCGCTCTTTCAGTCCGCGCAGGATCGCTATGGTGTCTTCCGCCGAGGGTTCCCCAACCAACACCGGCTGGAATCTTCGTTCGAGCGCGGCATCTTTCTCGATGTACTTGCGGTATTCATCCAAAGTCGTCGCGCCGATGGTGGACAGCTCGCCGCGGGCAAGTTGGGGTTTGAGCAAATTCGAGGCATCGACTGCGCCCTCGCTGGCTCCGGCGCCGACGATGGTGTGCAGCTCATCGATGAAAAGAATGATCTGTCCGGCGGATTCGGTCACCTCCTTCAGGAACGCTTTCAGCCGGTCCTCGAATTCACCCCGATACTTGGCTCCGGCCAGCATGCCACCCAGATCGAGGGTGATGATGCGTTTGTTTTTCATCGAATCCGGGACGTCGCCCGACACGATGCGCCGGGCCAGACCTTCCACGATCGCGGTTTTGCCGACACCGGGTTCGCCGATGAGCACGGGGTTGTTTTTGGTCCGACGCGACAACACCTGCATCACCCGCCGGATTTCATTGTCGCGACCGATGACCGGATCGATCTTGCCTTCACGGGCCCGTGCCGTTAGATCCGTGCCGTATTTTTCCAAAGTCTGGTATTTGCCCTCGGGGTTTTCATCGCTGACCTTCTGGCTGCCGCGCACGGACTTGATCGCCTCGCGGGCTTTGGCCTCGGTCATGCCGACTTCCTTGAGCAACTTGCCGGCGGGGGAGTCGGACTTCAGCGCGCCGAGGAGAAAATGCTCGACGCTGAGAAAGTCGTCGCCGAGAGATTCGCGTGCGTCATCCGCAGCATCCAGAGTGGCCCGCAGCCCGTAACTGAGCTGGGGTTGCGAGGTCGAACCCTGCACGCGCGGTTCGGCGGCGAGGTTTTCTGCGACGGAAATTTTCAGACGTGCTATGTCGGTTCCGGCTTTTTGCAAAATGGGCATCAGGATTCCGCCCTCCTGTTCGAGCAGAGTCTGCAATACATGAGCACTTTTCAGCTCCGCATGGCTGGACTTGGATGCCAGCCGCTGCGCCTGTTGCAATGCCTCCTGAAGTTTTTGCGTCATTTTATCGAGTCCCATGATTTTTGTTCCTTGTTTGTGATGGGAACATTAGCGCAAAAATTTTTCCGCGCTAGGCCCGTATTGCTCCATCGTCCGCATTTCTTTTGATTTGCAAGGGCATGCATGGCGCGGTTCATGCAATGGCTCTTGCCTCCAAGCTGTTCTTTGATAAATTCATCCATGCGCTCGTTGGTCATTGTTCTGGATTCCGCGGGCTGCGGGGGCGCTGCGGATGCCGCCTCGTACGGAGACGAGGGCTCCAACACTCTCGGGCATCTTTTCGAGCGCGAACCATTGGAATTGCCCCACATGGCCAGCCTCGGTTTGTACGATTTACTGCGCTCGAAGGGAATCAATGCACCATTCACTCCAATGATGCGCAGCGGCGCGGCAGCGACCCACATGGCGGAAAAATCGGCTGGCAAGGACACCACGACCGGCCACTGGGAATTATCCGGGATCATTTTGGATCGACCGTTTGAAACATTCGTAAATTTCCCGCAATCATTGGTTGGGGAAATTGAATCGAGGTCAAACGTTTCATTTATTGGCAATGTGGCTTCATCCGGCACGGAAATCCTTTCCTGTTTGGGCACTCAACACCTGTCAACAGGTCGGCCGATTCTCTATACCAGCGCGGACAGCGTGCTGCAAATTGCCGCCCACGAAGATCCAGCAATCTTTGGTTTGCAACGTTTGTTGGAACTCTGCCGAACTGCCCGGCTGGTGTTGGATGAGCGGAAGGTTCCTGTGGGACGTGTGATCGCCCGGCCTTTTGTCGGTGACAATCCGGAAAATTTTCAGCGCACAGCGAATCGGCGGGATTTCTCCCTGACGCCTCCCGACAACGTTCTGATCGAGTTGCAGCGCGACGGCATCAAGGTTATCGGAGTGGGAAAGATCGCCGACATCTTCGCGGGTAGGGGAATTTCGGAAAGTCATCCCACCAAGTCCAATGCCGAGGGCATGACTACGATCGCGACGCTGTGGAACCGGAGTGATCCCGGGCCGCAATTCATTTTTGCCAACCTTGTCGACTTTGATTCCCTGTATGGTCATCGGCGCGATCCGCGTGGTTATGCCCAGGCCTTGCGGGAGTTCGATGACTGGCTGGGGCGCTTTCTCCCTCTGGTGGGGCAAGGGGATTTTCTTTGCATCACAGCGGATCATGGCAACGACCCTTATCATCGGGGCACGGACCACACCCGCGAGCAGGTGCCCTTGCTGACGTTGAACAGCCCCGTTCCACTGTGGCCGGGAGACGATTTCACCGAGGTTGCGCAATTATTGCGTCACTATTTTTCCTCCTGGACCCGTTCCGGGCATGCCATTGCCTGACGATGTGGAATAAAAAAAGACACCCGCAGGTGTCCTTTTTTGAGCAGTTGTGAAATCGCCAACGGATCAATCCACTGCCTCGTCGAGAATCAGCGTGGGTTTGTCAGTGGAGAAACGCCAGCGGATTTTGTTGCGTTTGGAAGCGGTGCGCAGCTTGCGCTTGAAGCGGTCACTGGGAGTTTCGAACGCGCGACGACGACGGATTTCCTCAAGAATGCCTTCGGCATCGAGTTTCGTTTTGAGGCGTTTGAGGGCCCGGTCAACGGGTTCTCCTTTTTTCATTGTCACTCCGCGCATGCTGCAATTGATGGTTGTTGATTGGATAAGTTCGTGCTGGGACGCGGATGATTGGAGGAATCGGGAGCAAAGTCAAGAAGGAAACTGCGGGTTTCGGAATTAATTTTCCGGTTTCGTTTTCCGCTCGCGCGGGCGGATCTGCGAAGAAAAGCCCATGCCCCCGGAGCCGAAAAAGCACCATATCCACAAACCACAATGAAAATCCCGGTTGGATCTGATGTCGCCCGTCCGCGCGGCGCAATGCCAGGGCGTCATATTTTTTTTGACCTGTCGGGGCATATGCGTCATCCTCCTTATGAGCCGATGAAGTGTCCCCGATGCGTGCAAAAGATTCACCGCGGGGCGGAAT
>Ga0209400_1001745_pt1 | contig 17099 bp, 30 predicted proteins | sample M_130807_EF_Meta_FD_187313 | JGI IMG/M metagenome (GOLD analysis project Ga0209400, IMG submission 187313) | Freshwater microbial communities from Lake Montjoie, Canada to study carbon cycling - M_130807_EF_MetaG (SPAdes) (version 2) | ecosystem: Environmental > Aquatic > Freshwater > Lake... | reverse complement strand
TGGCAAGGGCCAGTGCTGACTGCGCCTGTGGCGGTGATGTTCTTGTATCCACCTACTTCTGCTACTGGCTGGCTCATATACGCTCCTCTTTATGTTGTATCTCGTAGTCCCACAGCTCATCAAGTGTGATGGTTTGCAGGGTCTTGCCCTTGGGCGGTGTCTCGTCTTTTGCCTCTTGTCTATAGGCTACTGCAAGCATTCTAAACGCATCTGCGGGGTGTGAGCACCAATCATGGCGAGGAGTTTGACGAAAAGTTTTCTTATCTTCATCATATTCCCGCTGATATTGCCTTAACGCTTCTAGCCCCTCATCGCATCGGTAGTCAAAATAACAGTTTGGCAAGATCATCCTAACCGCTTGGATGCCGTCTTGTATGCCAATCTCAGGCACTATAGCTAATTTGCTTATGCCGCCAAGGTGCGCTGCCAATTGCTCGACAATTGATTTGCCGCCCGAAGCCAAGGTTTTAGCCCTTGCGTCATGCGGTAGGTAATGGCGGGTGTATCGGTAACCCTTGGCGTTAACCACATTGGCTATTTCCTCAATGCTTGCCCCTGATACGGCGTAATAGTCCATTACCCTAACCTCACCCCTGACAACCTGATACCACCAAATGGCAGTGTCATCCCGATAACCTAAGTCCCATGCGGTGTAAACAGGTGACTCAGGCTCAAAGGGTAACTCTCTAATCCTGCCCTCATCTTGAGCCAAGCGCATTTCTTGCCCATAGAACGCCCCAAGGATAGCCGCATCAAAGCTGCATTCATATTCTTGGTCATACTGATCTTGGCTTAACTGAGACCGAGCCGCCTGTAATTCTGAGTCAGGTAACAGGTTAGAAACCGAGGCGGGAAGTCTTAACAGAAACCAATCCGGCACTACCTGGCTAACCTTGTAGATGTCGTGGAACTGGTTTTTGCCCTTTGGCGTACCACCAAACACCGCCCACCCCATAGTGCTAGACAAAGTAGGTCTCACCACATTACCCCATACGCTTGGCTTGAAATCGCCATATTCATCAAGGTAAACGCCTGCAAATCCCATACCACGCATAGCATCTGCGTTGTCCGAGCCAAACAGCATTATTTTTGCTCCGTTTACCAGCTCCACAGATAGGTCGGATTCGTTTGTGGCTTTGGTTACCGGTGCGGCGTAATGCTTGAGGTAGTCCCATGCCACCCGCTTGGCCTGACTTCTGAATGGTGCAATGTAAGCATATTGCGCCGATCTGTTGCCCTCGGTTATGGCTCGCTTGATTAGGTCGTTGATTGCCGCCACGGTCTTACCGGCTCTACGGTGGGCTACTAAACAAGACCATCGCTCAGTCCTGTTATGGAATGGCATGAATGCCGCCCTTGGGCTGTAGGGCAGTATTACTTCACGCCGCCCCATGTCACCACCATTTCTACCGGCCCCTCATCCTTGCCAGTTATCTCTGTTCTAGCCAACTTGGGTACATGGTATTCAACCACGCTTTGGAATAGCTCAAAGGCTTTGGCGGGGTTGGGTTTGATGTCATGCTCGGGAACGCCCATAGCGACCTCATCAAGCCACTCTGCCAATCTGTGTGCGTTACCATCAACAAACAAAGCAATGGCCTCCCTTGCCTGTTGTGTGGTCTTGTTAGGCACACCCGCAGCTCTTCCCCCTGCTTTCTTTCTACTAGTGACTACTTTAGTTGTTGACATAGTTATTTAGCATTATTTTACTAAAATCTACCTTGTAATTGCAGCCCTATGCTTTGGTCGTAAGGTGACTTTTTGCCATATATGCCAACGCCCATGTTTTTGTTGAGCTGTTGCAAGTATTGCATTTGCAATTCTTTTATTTTTTGGCGTTCAGCATCTTGCCCAGTTGTTGCCCTTGCCTGAAATTGACCCGCACCCACTGGGGCGTTGTAACCAAGGGTAGTTGTGCGTTCAGGCGTGTTTAAACTTTTCAACAAATCAACTTGAGCCATACCATTGCCAACTGGCATTTGGTTGCTTAAAGATACGCTGTTGCCCACACCCATAGGGTCGGCTGTTCTTGCATATTCCAAATTGCCAACTGGCGTGTCTGCTCCTACAGCTCCTTGTATAGCATTAGGATTTTGGTAAGCCCTAACATCTGCATATCCCAAATCATTACCTACACCCAATTGCCCCACACGGTTGCTTTTCATGCGATTTAGCTGATCCATCATGGTTTGGGTGTAAAGCTGTTGGTCTTTCTCCCCTTTGGTGTTTAAATTAACCAAGGCTCTAGCCATTTTTTCTTCATTATCCATGTTGTAGCTCCCTCATTTTGATCAAGCCGTTAAGCATTCTGCTTTTGGTATTGTGCCACTGCTTGCTAAAATCACAATCTTGGTAATGATCAAACTCAGGGATGCCCAACGTGTAATGCGCTATCTTGGCGTTTTTGTTTTCTTGCTCACCAACTAGCACGTTCCACTCTTTCGGTAAGTCACCGATAAGTAAATCGGGCAACCAACCGAATCGGTGAAGCTCTGCACCTGTATGGTCATCCACAAATTCGGGTGTCAATACCTTGTTTCTTGGGTGATTGCAATTCCAAAGTATTAAACTTGACCAATTCTTTCGAGGGTAATCCCGATTCGCCGATTCCATTGGTGTGCCAATATATTTCTTTGGGTGCTTGGTTTGATATTCATGTTTGACCACTTGCACCGCCTTGGTCGGGTCAAACAGTTTGCTCAAGTTGTCTATGTTTGCCAACATCAACATATCGCTGGCATCCAAAAATATTGCTCTACCTGTAAAGTTTGTAAAGTAGGGGACTAAAAACCGCTGATAAGTAAATGCGTTTGTGCCGTCCCGCTGTGTACCAAATAGCGGTGTTATGGCTACTGGCTCGCTGGTGCGCTCAATCAGGCTTTGGCAAAACACATGGTAGCCAACAGCCTCCCTTGGGTCGTAGCCAGCAAATATTCTGATCATTGCAAAGTTAGCCTGTATAGGGTTGAATCAATCAGCGCAGCAATCTCATCCACAATGTTTTGTAGCTCTGTGTCGTTAGGCAAAGCCTTGCGATTTTTGTAGACGTAATCTTTGATGCTAGTCAAATACTTAACAGGGTCTTTAGCGTTATGGAAATTCTCAGGAAAATCCTTAATCTTTTCGTAAGCCCCCATGTAAGTTTCAGCGTAGCTATCAGCCAGCTCAACAATCTCGGGGTAATATTTACCCAAAGCTTTATGCACAGCGTAAGAATCAGTCGCCAAGTGCATGAAATGAGTCACGGTCGAGCTGTGAAACAGCGTGGAAATAAAGTCGGCAACGTCTTTTTTCATATTTACCCTAAAAAAAGCAGGGGTCAAAGCCCCTGCAAAGGTGTCAACTGCACATCTATTGTAAACGTAGGAATGGGTACGTCAACAGGCCAAGCGCCTTGGATGTAAAGTTTTTTTACCGTTGCCATATGCGCTTGTTGCCACATTTCTTGCCGTTCTTCTTTGCTTAACTCTTTGCCTTGATCAATCTCATAATGGCATTTAAGGCACAAAGCCGCTACCAGGTTGTCGTCAGCCTTAACCCCTCGCCCTTTGCCGCCACCCCAATTTGTGTGCGCCGCTTGCACCATATTGCCTGATCCACAGGCTTGGCAGTCAAGTCCCGCCACCAGCTTTAACAGCTTTTTGCTTCTTATGTATTGGTGTTTTTGGAACAATTATTGTCTCCAGTGTGGTAAATCTGTGTTCGTTAGCGCACTCTAACCGCCGTCTGCGTGTGTTTCCTGTTGAAGTTCTCGTTTCTTTTACGATTGTCCAAGTCCCGCATTCGGGACATTTCATTGGTGCGCCTTGTCCTGCATCCTGTTGGTTGCCTCGCGTGTTCGCCAAATCTCTATGTCAAGCCTTGCCGCCTCAATTTCCCACTTTAGCGTTTCTTCTTTTTCAATTGCCGCGGCCAATCCCCTTAACAATTTGGCATAAATGGGGTCTGCATAGGCTTCCCTTTCTTGTGCGTTTGCCGCCTCAAAGCCCATTTCTAGGGCATCCCGCATCAATAAGGCTTTTTGGCTTTTGCGAAATTCCTCAAGGTAAACCCTTTGTGCTTTGGCTTCACCGTAAGCCGATGCTTTGTCTCGGATGGCTTGCGCCGCTTCTTCAGGTTTCACTTTAATACTCCAATCATGCGTAGAGCCGCGTCAGGGCTATCAATCCTTGCCAACGTACTACCGCCCCAATTTTCAAAAAAGTCTTGTTGTAGGGCTGTTAAACGCTGTTTAGCGTTTGTTTTGATCTCTACCAAGAATGTGTGACCCTTGTAGCCAACCAAAAGGTCAACGGGTAAGCTAATAATCCAAACGTAAGCGCCAGCAGCTCGTAAGGCAACCACGATTTGATCTTGGTTTGCATCCACACGTTTAGCGTGTCTCATTCATTCGCTTTCTAAGGTCAACGGCGGCGACTGATCCACGCCGTCTTTCTATGTCTGAGCAAACCTGTGACCACCATATTGATGCTTTGATTTTCCCAAGGTCTTTCACTTTCTTGCGGTATCTCTTCACCCATTCCCGAGCTTCCATTGCCCTCATAGTCTCCAGTAAGTCCAAGCGCTCTTGTGGTGTCAGCAAAGCTAAGTTGATGTGTTTCTTTGTGTTGGTTAAGGAGCTGGTTAGCCTGGTTACGGTCATTCACTTAGGATTCTCCATGCTGTTGCTGCACAAAGTGGGACTTGTCCATTTCCAATGGCTTTAAGTCTGTCCACCCTAGCGGCCACCCCATTAGCCACTCTACCCACGTTTGGTTCAACTGCCCACCATTTTGAGTTGCCAATACTGCTTGTGTAAGACCATTGTGGTGATTTTCTCGCTTTACACGATTCGCTTTGTACTCTGTGCTGAGTGGTGTCGGCCAAGTCGCTTGATTTTTCTTGTGAAACATTGCTCCCAGACCATACCCTTTTGCCCCCACTTTGTAATCGTGAACTACTGGTGTTGGAAATTTCTCTTTTCTCTTTTTCAAGGCTTTTCTGCTGTTGCTCCCACCATCTAATCCTGTCGTGTTGGGCGTGTGGAAGGTCGCCTTTCCATCGGGCGACAATCCAAATCCTGTCCCTCTGATGGTTTGCTCCAATGTCCGCCGCTCCCAGCACTCCCCATCTCGCATTAAACCCCATTGAGGCCAAGTCTCCGAGAACTCTTCCAAGTCCCCTAGAAGTGAGCATTGATGAGTTTTCCACAAACGCATATCTAGGTCGTACTTCGTGAATGATGCGCGCCATTTCTCCCCACATTCCTGATCGCTCTCCATCAATTCCTGCCCCTTTTCCTGCTGCGCTGATGTCTTGACAGGGAAACCCCCCAGATACCACGTCAACAACACCCCGCCAGTCGTGGCCGACAAAGGTGCGTACATCATCCCAAATTGGAAAAGGCGGGAGAAGTCCGTCATTTTGTCGGGCGCACAGTACGCTTGCGGGGTAGGACTCCCATTCAACGGCGCAAACTGTTCTCCATCCAAGGAGGTGACCCCCAAGTATTCCACCACCAGCGCCTGCGAAAAGAGCCAGCTCATTCAACCTCGACCTCGCAGCGCATCAAGTTTGGCTTTTATGTCCGCAGGCATTGGGACTGCTTTTGCACGGTCTTGGGCAATTTTTTCAAGGATATGGATGGTCTTTTTAACTTCAGGTATCTCAGCCCCATCCCAGCGCCTTTGGTTAAGGTAAACAGCGGGTGACGGTATATATGCACCGCCGTCTTTACGCCATTGGTCGGTGGTTTTCATCCATTCAATGTGCTTGATTATTTGGTCAGCACAGCTATCACAATAATACTTTTCCCACCGCTTCAAGCAATCAGACTTGCCGCCCTTGCGTGTACTGATAGGCCATGCAGCCCAAAATTGTTCAAAGTTTGTCATCTCTTTTCCCCTATTGCTCTTTGGTGAATGTTGGAGCAAAGCACAGCCTTACCGTGGTCAAAACCAAAGTTCGCCTGTGCATCGATGTTGCTCTTCGGAGCCATGTCATCGCATCGCACTGCCTCAGACTGTTTCAACCACCGCGCTCTAAGACTAAGCCCACGCTCCCCGATTTGGCTTGCTCGTGTATCGGGGTATCTCAAACGCAACCATCGACGTACCGCATTGCGTTGTACAAAAACAAAAACCCCGCAAGATGCTCTGTGGTCTTGGTTCTTGGCGAGAACAACAGCAAGGCGATTGAACTGAGTCAAAAGACTCGCTTGCTGTCTGTCAAGACCACACAGTACCCTGCGGGGTTCTAAACTCAGTTCATCGCCTAGATGCCACTCTAGACGGTTTAAATTATACATAATTTTTAGCTTGTAAACCACTCAGGGCGCAAATCTCTGAGCTGGCGCATTCGCAGCTCGGGAACTTTTTTCCACAAGCACACTGCCGCCCTAGAAATCCTCAATATCCGAGCAAGCTCACTCTGTGAGCCTGCCAACTGTACTAATTCTTGTTTTGTCATAAGTGGATTGTAAAGCCGAATTAACAAATAAGCGACATTAGGGAAAACACCTACCCATAAAATGTTAATTTAGCTTAACAATGCACCCATGCCCCAGCACATCGCATAGGGTCTTTTAGGAGTAAATATGTTTGAAATAGAAACCTACAAAAAACCTATTGATTGGGCGCAAGTAGCCCTTTGGATCGTATCGGTTGCCGCCATAGTGGTGGTTGCTCTTGACTTATTTGTTTGGAGGGCATCATGCTAGATGACGGCGATGAGGGTGAATTTATTACCTATGTGATATGGGATGAAGTCACTGTTAAATGGTCGTGGTCTGAGCCCGAGGACTACGAAATGGACGGCTACTTTGACATTTTTGTTTTTAAAGATGGCCTAGACATTACCTATGACATATCCAAGCTGCATTACAAATGGATTGAAGCAGAGGTAAAAAAATACGCAGGCTACGAGCCGCCAAGCCATAAACGTGTCGCATCTGTTATCAACGGTTTAGCTAACAACAGCTTTTAAGGAATTACATGAAATACGCCCTTTTACTCTTGGCGCTAGTTGGTTGCGCCAGCGAACCTAAGTTAACCGAACAACAGCTCATCATGGATAAACAAATTCAATCGATGGGTCGGAGTGAAGTTATTGACGCTATCAAGCAATGCGAGACCTCGGGGCTTCGTGCCATTACCGTGTTTGGCAAACGCAAGATTAACGGCTTTACCGCAGAGACCATCGTAGATGTGACCTGTGGCCCTAAATTTCACTAAGGAAAATCATGGAAACACCAATCGGCCCCAAAATTGCCGCAGCCTTTGTCAAAGCACAAAGAGCCTTTGGCCCAGCTCTTAAAACCTCTACAAACCCGCATTTCAAATCTAAATACGCCGACCTATCTAATTGCGTAGAGGCCGTCATAGAGGCGTTAAATGCCAATGGCATCGGTCTTATGCAACGCACCTATGAGTCCAAAGACGGCGTAATGGTGGAGACCGTATTTGTGCATGAATCGGGCGAGGTGATGGAATGCGGACTTTTGCACGTTCCCGCTGGCAAGCAAGACCCACAGGGTTATGGCTCGGCTTTGACGTATGCCAGGCGTTACAGCTTGTTGGCAGCAACCGGTTTAGCGCCCGAGGATGATGATGGCAACAGCGCCAGCCGCCGCACCGAGATCAAGTCCACGGTTAACGAAAACCAAATTGCTGATCTACTGGCGGCAATGGATGAAGTCACCACCATCAAAGAGCTTCAGCAAGCCTACAAAGACGCATACAAGGCGACAAATGGCGAGCAAGCATGGCAGACCAAGGTCATCACCAAAAAAGACGCTAAAAAGGCGCAATTGGAAGCCACATTATCTAAGGAGTTAACTAAATGAACGCATTTCCAAACCCGCATAGGACAGACTTGACAGGCATGACCTTGCGAGATTATTTTGCCGCCAAAGCAATGCACGGTTTGATCTCAATAAATGATTTGGATTTGACCCATGAAGATTACGCACGATTGGCATATTTATTAGCAGAAGCAATGCTCAAAGAAAGGGGCGAATAATGGAACAACGTACCGAGGAATGGTTTGCCGCTAGGTGTGGCAAAGTCACCGCAAGCCGTGTGGCTGACATCATCGCCAAAACCAAAACAGGGGCAAGCGCCAGCCGTGAGAATTACCTTGCTCAATTGGTTTGCGAGCGATTGACGGGGCAGCCAGCCGAGTCCTATAGCAATGCAGCTATGGCCTGGGGAACGGATACCGAGCCGTTTGCCCGAGCCGCTTATGAGGCAAGGATGGACATCTTGGTCACCGAGGTGGGGTTTCTTACTCACCCTTGGATCACCATGTCGGGTGCGTCACCGGACGGCTTGGCTTCCGAGGGCATGGTTGAAATCAAATGCCCAAACACTGCCACGCACATTGAAACGCTATTAACTAAGACCGTGCCAGCTAAATACATAACGCAAATGATGTGGCAAATGGCTTGTGCCGACCGCCCTTGGTGTGACTTTGTTTCATTCGATCCTCGGTTGCCCGAGAAACATCAGCTATTCATCAAACGCATCAACTATGACCCCGAAATGGTTAATATGCTTGAGAATTCAGTCATTCAGTTCTTGGGTGATGTAGACCTAAAAATTCAACAATTAGAAAGCTTGCCATGAAGAAAATAAAAAATATTTCAGTAATTACTGGTACTTACAAAAACCGTGATGGGCAAGAAAAAAAGCGTTATCAAAACATTGGGTCGGTGTTTGTAGACGATAACGAAAACCTAAAGATTAAGATTGATTCCACGCCAATAATGGATGGTGGTTGGAATGGATGGGCAAATTGCTATGACTTGGAGGAAAAGACAAATAAACAAGAGGATAGACATGATGACATCCCTTTTTAGAGCAAGGGGGCTTGACCCCTTTACCAGCCACGCCGCAGCAGACCAATCCATAGACCTTGCCAAGCAGCACTTTGAAAAGATTGTGGAATGCTTGCGCCGCTTTGGGCCAATGGGCAAGGATGGCATAGCCGAGCTGGTGGGGCTTGATGGCAACCAAGTGGCTAGGCGCATGAAAGAGCTTGAGAAAGATGGGCGTGTGGAGCTTACAGGGCGCACCACCAAGTCGAACTCAGGCCGAGCCGAGCGTGAATGGCAGTTTGTGCCAATACAACAGGAGTTAATTTGAGTTACCTTGTTTCATCTTTGCCGCCTATCAAATGCTTTGTAAAAGCTGAGTTTCTTTACAACGACACCAAGGGGCATGGCGAGCTTGTGCCTTGCGTGTGGGTCAGCCTGAAAGCCCTCAGAGGCCAAGTGTTTCGGATTGAGTCGCTACTAACCGATTACGGCGCTTTGTACGACAAACTACCAATCCATGCCTATGTGTGGAAAGAGGGCGCTAGCGACCTGCCCATAGACACTTTGCAATTGTGGGATTGCATGGGGTATCGGTTTACCATTGTTGAAAAGATTGGCTTGCGTAACCTTGGTGTTAAGTTTCTTGGAAAAGATAAGCAATGGCACTTTGGCACATACCTGTTTACCGTTGACTTTTGTGCCGATAACATGGATTTAGACACCGGCTTTACGGAAACCGCAGAGGAGCATAAGAGCTTTAATTGGATCAAATTAGAAAATGGTCAGTTTGCTTGCCAGCCCAACAATCGCTGTTTGTGGTATGACCAAAGCCTTGTGCCTGCACAAACCAAGTTTCCCGATTTCCAAGCAGCGCAACATTTGTGGTCGGTGGATGGCACACGCAAATGGTCAGCGGGGGACGATTGGTTTTACACAATAGAGGAAAAGACATGATTGCCACCGTCTTTGCTTTAGCCATTGGTGCAATTATTGGAATTGGGACGTTAATCCTTTTTGCTATGTTGCTGGCACACGTTCAAAGTGAGGACAATCCACCAAGTTGGAGAAATTCCCTCCCCAACGATTCTTTGGGTGAAGAGCTTCCCAATAAGCCCCTAAAGGCGCAAGAGCCGCCTTATCCCAAATAATCTTGCCATCACGGAAGAAATTCAAATCTATGGCGCAACGCTTTAGATGGATGCTATTCATGGTCTTGGATCGACCTGTTTTAAAGTAGATTGCTTGTTGCTCGGGTGTTCTTGCCAGCTCGCCGCCGGTCACCATAAAACCCTGCTCTGTGGCAAATTGGATCAGTTTGCAAGCATCCAGTAGGAATGCAGCTTGTTCAGTGCTTAAGCTCATTTTTCTTCCTCATCATGCGATAGTTTTACGCCAGCCAATAAACCAATAAAGCCACCAACAATGGTTTGGAATGCGGGGCTAATCAACTTAAAGATTTCTGCGTTATCAACTTTTTCGTCAAATAATCCAGCCATAAGCACAAAAACCATGCTAATGATGACAACGCACAAAGTAAAACTGACCATCATGGTGACAAAGAAAGTTAGCTTGGCTTTCATTTCTTCCTCATTTCTGCAAGTTTCTCAACCGTGCGTCCACCAAAGTACGCGCCCATAATCAGCATCCCCCAGTTACCCAGCAAGGTAACGTAAGACTCGTTTGCGTTGTACCCAAAGGCAGACATCATGGCAAACAAAAAATACCCCAAGAAGATGGCGATAAGGCTCATGGGGCGTATGTTTTTGGATAGCCAAGAGTCAGATGCCATATCTGAATTCCAGCGGTCTGTGACGTTGTTATCCTCGTTCTTGGCAGCATCGGCAAATAACTGCAATTCAGCCAATTCCATTTTTGCTTTTTCAATGCCAAGCTCAAGTAGGCGCTCTTCATGTTCAAATTGAAGCTGGCGTAGCTTGCTGACATCTTCAGGGGTCGGATTGTCAGGGATTTTTACGCCCAAAGTGTTTTCAACCACTTCCTTGCCCTTGGCTTGGATGGCGCTACTAAGCAAAGTAAGGCCGTTTTGAGCAAGTGTCCCCAAAAGGGATGCGACTATGGGAATCATTTGTTTTCCTCTGCTTTATTGATTAATCTTTGCACCACCGCTTGCTGGCGCTTGGTTTCTTGCTTGGCTTCCAAAATGTCCAAATACATCATTCCTATGATTGGCAACAACAATCCAAACACTACCACCAAGCTAAGAAAAGCAATTAAGAACCCCACTTGATTATCTTCATTTGGCGTATTGCGAGAAACAAGAGGTGGAGGTATAGGGTAACGATCATCACCGCCCCGATTATTAACGCTCTGTCTTGCAGGCTGTTTAGCATTTTTCGCCGTTGCCATAATGCGACCTTGTCTTTTGCTTCCTGCTCTAGCCTTTCCTTTTCTTGCTCCTCTTGCAGTCTTTCAAATTCCTCTTGAAACCTTGACCACACCGCACCCAAAGCAGGGTCAACGCCGTAGATCAACAATTCCCTTAACTCTACCGCTTGGCGCTCTAGCTCCATCTCTTGAAAGATGTTGTCAAGGGCTTGGGCTTTTAGTGATTTACCCTTTGGCGGGTTTTTCTTTTGCTCTGCTGCGGCGGTTTTGACTTGTTCATGGGCATCAAAAAATTTACCGATGTAACTAGAAATCTCCATTGTGATGTTGGTGACATCTTTGGAAGCCGCTTTTGCATCTTTATAAAACGATACGGCCTGCTTGATAGCGGCAATAGCGGCAAGGGCAACGGTGAACGGATCAATTTATAGCCCCAAGACTTTTTTAACAAGCTCACCCGCCACGCCTGGCCCAAACAAAACGCACACAATCACCGCATACAACAAGTATTCGATTCGCGTCATGCGCTTGTCGCCATCGACAAAAGACTTCTCAATCGCCGCATAGCGTTCAGCGCAAACCGCTTCGTGAACGGCTATTTTGGTGGAATCATCAATCATGGTGCATCAGGCCAAACAATAGTCCAAGGGAAACCCGCTTGTGCAGGCACATCCCGCAGGGCTTGGCAGTAATCTTTCCACGCTTGTGATGGTGTCATATCACTGCGAAACCGCCAATCAGTCTTAGATAACTTAGTGTCCCTTATGGCTCGTACAGACTTGGCTTGTTCCGCGTCTTTAGCGGCTTTGTATGCCGCCACATCATCAGCAGTGCGAGGTGTGGTCGTATAGCTGCCGTCTGGATTCTCGACATATGTAAAAAGACTATCGTCCGGTTTGATCGGATCAGGCACTTCAATAATACCTATCTTTGCACGTTCTAACGGGTCGTTAAACCAGCCCGCTGGATATTGAATATCATCAATAACGTGTTGGACACTGTGATTAAATTTGAGATTATTAAGTAGATACATTGGCAACCTCTGTTATGTTTAATGGGGCATTGTCGGGAAGTAATAGCGTGGCTTCTTGCGGTATTAAACCCAATTTTTGCAACTTTTCAAAAGTGTGTGGATTGCTCATAGCATTGTGTAATGTTGCAGGAGACGGGCGACCATTAGCCATAATTTCTGCCTGTATTTGGCGCTGGATCACATGAGTAAACTCATTGGCTGCATTGGCCTCGTACATCTGCTCATCGGTATAGCCCTTGATTCGCGTTGGTTCGGCAATAACGTACAACTCAGCCAACAAATTTTTTAGGCAAGTAATCTCATCTCGATTAAGAGCAAAATTAATTTTTTGTTCTCGTTGAAAAGATTCAAGTTCTAGTAATTCCGCTTGCTTTTCAAGTATCAGACAGTACCTTGCATTATTGTTTTTCAAATCTTGCAAGTCCCACAGCTTTGCCTTATATTTTAGGTCGGCTACTTCTTCCAACACAGCAGCACGGATACGTCCATCCAAGAAACCGTGCAATGTTTGAATCTTAGCCCATACAGTTTCACCAATAACTTGGTAACGGTAGTTAAATTCTGAATTTAGTTTTGACATATTTATTAACCAAAAGAAGCAGCGGCAAGAGCTTGCCTTGCAGTTCCCACACCAGTGGTATCGGCTGAAACTACGCCGGTATTGCTCACAAGATTGGTCATTGAAACAACGGAGCCAGTTAATCCATAACCAAAAATTGCTTGTCCTGTGCCATAACCGGCAGCAGCAAGAACAGAACGCGCTGTTCCTACACCAGCTGTATCTGTTGAAACTACGCCGGTGTTAGAAACTAAGTTGGTAACAGCAGTTAATGCCCCTGTATTGCCATAACCAAAAATAGCTTTGTCTGAGCCATATCTAACACCCGTAGCGTATTCCCGTGCGCTTCCTACGCCGGTGGTGTCGGTTGAAACTACACCTGTGTTAGATACCAAATTTGTTAATGAAACAACGGTGGTAGAAAAACCATATCCAAAAATGGCTTTGTCAGCTCCATAACCCGTTGCGCCTAGAGAGTAGCGAGCAGTTCCTACGCCGGTGGTATCGGTTGCAACAACGCCAGTATTGCTAACTAAATTGGTCAAAGATGAATTGCTTCCTGTGTCGCCATAACCAAAAATAGCTTTGTCTGTACCATAACCGGCAGCGGCAAGATAACCCCTTGCTGTTCCTACGCCAGTTGTGTCAGCCGCAACAACGCCAAGATTACTAACTAAATTGGTCATTGAAACGTAGGATGGGGTATAACCGTAACCAAAAATAGCTTTATCTGTGCCGTAGCCAGCAGCAGCAAGGTTAGAACGCGCAGTTCCTACACCGGTAGTATCAGTAGCAACAACGCCTGAGTTGGAAACCAAATTTGTTAATGAAACGCGAGCAACACTAGAAGTGCCATACCCAAATATAGCCCTACTACCAGGAGCGCCCCCAAATAACATAGGTATCCCGCCAACTATCATTTTACATCCTTGATTAGTTGGCAAGTTGCACGGGTTGCTGATTCAACATAATAGGCAAATGTATCCACCGCACTTGCCGTAGCAGTCAATGTTGGCACAGTGCCACCCGCAAATTTATAAAACGTGTTGTAGGCCAATGTCCGAGGAGTTGCGCCTTGCGTAATGGTAATAACTCCGGACTGTCCTGCTACTGGATTTGATGGCGCAGCAAGTGTGCTATTTTCTACCGTGGTATAGGAGAAATTACAATTGGTTGCAAGATTGATAGCAATGGACGCCCCGCTTGATGTCAGTGCAGTCACTGAGCCAATTTGTGCGCCTGAAAAAGTGTTTGCTGTAAGTTTTGCAACGCCAGTTAAAGCCGTTCCATCACCCGATGCAATAGTTCCCAATACAGGAGCTGTTAATGTTGGTGAAGTTAAAGTCTTGTTGGTTAAAGTTTCTGTGCCTGTATATGTGACAATACTTGCCGCCGCCAAAGTTGTTTGACCTGTACCGCCGTTTGCTATAGGTAAAGTGCCTGTTACTCCAGTTGTCAAAGGCAAACCAGTAGCGTTAGTTAATACCCCGCTTGTTGGCGTACCAAGCAAAGGCGTTACTAATGTTGGGCTTGTCGCTAAAACATTTGAGCCTGTGCCGGTGTTTGTCACACTGACCAAATTTTTAGACGCATCAGTCGCTACAGCACTTGAAGCAGTTAAACCAGTAACCAGCACTCCACCACCAATGTTTAAGTCAGTGCCAACATAAAGTTTTTTGGCAATGCCTACGCCACCCGCCGTAAAAATTGAGCCTGTAGACACACTAGATGCGTCTGTGACCAGCGTTGAGTTAATCCCTTGGGCAAAGAGTATGCGAGCCGTTGTAGTGGTCTGACCGTCCTTTGTTAAGGCTGTAGTCAGTCCTGTGGCTAAGTCTGCCGTCAAAGCATTAAATGAAGCCGAACTGATGATCGTGCCAGCAACAACTGGTTGACCGGTGGTGTTAATCTGAAATGTGCCTGAACCGTTGTAACTCATTGCTGTTCTCCAATTGCGTATGGATTAGATTGTGACCCTAAAAGAGCCGCTAATCTAGCTTGTTTTGCCGTCATAGGTATGGCTTTAGAAACCGCTTGTTGGCCTTGATTTAAGGCGTTTGCAAGTTGACCATATTTGTATGATGCTTCTCCTACTAATCTAGGCGATGATGCCGCTACATCTAATGCCGCCAATGCAGGGCCACCAATTGCATATGCGCCCATACCCTCAAGTCCTGCCGTAGCTCGTTGGATGCCCCTTGGTGTCCAATCGCCCATAGCTTGACCAGCCAATGCAGGCATTATGTTTTTGCCGCCAGCTGCTTGCAATTGTTGAGCTAAATCAAGCCGTTGACCATAATTTGTGTTTACGTTGTTTCGCATTAGCGACTGAAGTTTACGCATTGCAGTATCAGCAGATGCTTTTTGTCCAATAGACAATGAACGCTCAATTTCTTTAACTAAGTCGCTAGTGTCGCTGTATTCTTTCATTACCTTAGCGTACTCAGGGGCTTGTTTATTAATCTCTGTTTTTACAGAGTCATATACTTGCTTGCCAACAGAATAAGCAGTTTTTTCTTCTTGGCCTAATTTTCCAAAATCTTCCCAAAGGCTTTGCTTTAAATGGTCAAGACCCTCAGGTGTGTGATATTCAGCAGGATCAAGTTTTTTCCATTGATCTATTTTTTCTCTTAACTTTTGCAAAACTTCAACTGCTTTGGCATCTTTAGGTATACCTGATTGTTTAAAATCAATTGAATTTTCTGCGTTTTTTAATGCACTTTCAACGCCAGTAAGATTAAGAACAGATTTATCATTTTTAATGTTAACCATGCCTGATCGATACTGACCTTGCTTGTCAGCATTCATTTGTGCAAGATTAGTTTTGGCATCTTCTAAAACATTAATTGCAGGCACTTCGCCACGCAAATTTTCAATAAACGCAGGGTTACTTTCTCGACCAGCTTGAACGGCTTGGGTAATAGGCTCTGTTCCAACGCCTGTTTTGAAGCCCAAACCTTGTTTGGTCAATGCGCCAGCAAGGTCATACATTTTGCCGCCAGCTTTAGCCGCAATATTTAAAGGATCGGTGTAAGCTGCTGCTGTTTTTAGAACAGGTGCAGCTTTTGCCAACAACGGTGTTCTAGCCGCTACACCCGCACCACCACTTAACAATAAAGATAAATCGCCAGCTGCACCCACAGGATCTGTGGCAAGTGTGTTTTTTAAGGCATCTACACTACCGTAACGCTCTTTTACCATGCCACCAGCCGCATTTGCCGCTTGAACAGCACGTTGCGCCGCTTGGGGATCAGCATCAAATTTATTAACAAAATCAACTACAGGTTTGGGCAAAGCATTTTGTAAACCGCCAGCGGCAACATCCAAAACACCCGAAACTGTTTGAACAGGATTAGTAACCGCCTGATATAAGCCTTTTGCTAGATTTACGGCACTTGATGGAATGTTGCTTAAAGCCTCGCCTGGCACTTCTGTCCATGACCTTTTTTTGGCTGGCGCAGTAGAAACAACATCCCATTGCGATGCAGGGGCAACAGACACAACTTCCCAAGGATCAGCCATTATTTAACCCTCACTTGTTTGCCTTTTTGCAATGTCCATTGTTGTCCGTTTGCAAATGTTGTAGTCTGTCCTTCTTTTAATGCAGTAACCGGCGGCGCATCTGCTGACGCTGCCAGCTTGGGCGCTAAACTTGGGATTGGCTTGTAACCCTGTTCTTCACTATAAATCTGATTTGTGGCATTCACAATATCTTCAACTTCGGCTTTCATGCCAGCAAGTTTTGTTCGTAAAGTGTCTGCGTTGTCAGTTGGTTGTGGCAAAAATGGTTTTAATCTTCCAAACTCACTTACAGACACAGCCGCGCCACTTAAGTCATGCACCTTGGTTGCCGCAAGTTCAGCCAGTGCCGCCCTTGTTGCTGTTCCCTCTTTATCAGTACGATTTAAAATGGCATCAGGCATCATGCCTTTAAACATACCAGTTGCTTCGGGTGTTTTTGTCAATAAATCTTCTGCTCGGGCAATCTTATTTAACACCACTTGATTTTGAGTCATTGCAGTGTTAATTGTTGGCGGCACAGGTTTTAAATCTTTGGGTTTTACGCCAATGTCAACACCACCTTGTTGAACAGGTTTAAATTCACCAGTATCCAAATTAACAGTACCGCCTCGATTTGCGTCAAAAACCATTCGCTCTCTTGGCGGGGCTTGCGCTCTTCCTTCACGAACTTTTAGCAATTCAAAATCTTTAAATGACAATGGTTTTCTGCCAGCATCAGTTTCTTGCTTGACATAATATTCATAATTTTGAGCAGCCGCTGGCGCATTGACTTCTTTGGGATTTCTAACTAAATCAGAATACTTTTTGCTAATTGCATAGGTAGATAAACTTTCAGGCGTGAAATC
>Ga0209400_1001744_pt1 | contig 17115 bp, 27 predicted proteins | sample M_130807_EF_Meta_FD_187313 | JGI IMG/M metagenome (GOLD analysis project Ga0209400, IMG submission 187313) | Freshwater microbial communities from Lake Montjoie, Canada to study carbon cycling - M_130807_EF_MetaG (SPAdes) (version 2) | ecosystem: Environmental > Aquatic > Freshwater > Lake... | reverse complement strand
CCTCCCCTATGCCCTACGGAATGTATCTCCCTAGGTTGACAGGCATGTTATATTTTGTTAGGTGCTCGTTCAAAACGGGGGGATAATTTTTGAGACTTTTTGATACCCTTACAATATATTACAAGAGTTGGGATTATAAAAAAAATCCCTAAGAAAAATTCCCAAACTTTTGATACACTACAATAGCTACAACTAATTACGATTATGAAAACACTATTAGAAAATTGGAATAGATTTTTAAAAGAAAATCAACAAATAAATAACATAAGACTTTCTGATGTAGAAGCTATTTTTAAGTACTTCCACGTTAGCAAAAAAAAATTAAACGATAATGAACCATTTGTGTTTAATCCAAAAATTCCAAATAAGCCTTATAAACATAATGGGTATGTAATAGAGGATGATTTTACAGAAAGAATTTCATTGGCTACAAAGGTAAAAGAAGCAGCAGAAGCCGTAATGGCAGAAGATGGGGATATGTATTGGGTATATGCAGCAGACATACATTCAATTGCTAGTGATGATTTAAATGCTGTATCTTTGCAAGTAACATTACAACAGTGTAGAGACAATTTAGATTCAGAAGATAATCAGTATGGTAGAGAATATGACTTTGGAAAATTTCTAACCAAACATTCTAAAGAACCAGAGTTAAGAAAAGTTGTTAAGAGAATAAAAAAAGAAGTTGGGTATTTAGGAAAGTATCATCCAGAAGATGCAAAAGATTTAATCAACTCTCCAAATGAACTACCACCAAAATTAAAAAAACAATGGTTTGCTTGTGTTCCCGATGCAGAAGATACAAATGAATTTTGGTCATTGGAAAATACTAGAATGTATTTGCTTGGATCTTATACTGCTTTCTCTGATTACCTTAATCTAACGGATGAAGGCTTAAAGCTTATTGAATCTATTAGAAACTCAACAAGATAAAATGAGAAAAAAATTTCTGAAACTTTCGATACACTACATCTATTTACAAGTGTTACAAGGAGTTACAACAAATGAAACTAACAGAATCATATTTAAGAGGTATAATAAAACAAGTAATTAAAGAAACATACCATCAAAATCCACCATTTGGAGGAATGGAACAACCACACGATTATTCAACGCAAATATCTGATACTTCTTCACAATTTTTAGAGTTTGTTACAGGATTAGTTTCTACGGCTAAAAGTAGAAATCAACCACGTTTAAATGTTGATGATATAGCTAAAAGTCAAAAGGCATTTGAAATTTTTGGTAATGATCCAATTCACAGTAAAGCTAGAGCAAGAGGGTTAATTAAAAATAACTTTACAGTAAAAACAGATGGTGGTGGTAAAGAATATATACAAGTAATAGATTATTCCAAACCTTAATTTATTACGTTAAGAAAAAAATCCCTCGGAATAATTCGGGGGGTTTTACTATTTATGGTATGATGAAACTAATACTAGAAAACTGGAAAAAATACTTAAAGGAAGCAAGGGATGCAAGAGGTATTCCTGTTCCAAATCGTAAGTTTGCTCTTGTTGAATCCGAAGAACAAAGTTTAGGTTCATTAGAAAAAAAATACTTAGGTATTGACTCTGACACAATAACACAGATTGGAAATGATTTGGTTGATATGCGTCATAGACCATTTGCTTTAATCAAACTTCATATGGCTGATAAATATGGAATTAATTTAAACAAACCACAATCTGGAGCCTTCAGAACAACCTACCAAATAACAGATGATATTGTTATTAAGATTGCTCATGAAACAAGACACGGTTTAACTATGAATGGTGATGATTATTTGCTCGCAACGGAAGGGGGTATAGGTTCAATCTTTCCAAAGTATTATGGAAGTCCAGGGGATTGCGAAAAAGGTTGTTCTTGGATTGCTATGGAAAAGGTAACTCCAATGACAAATTTAATGGGAGAAAGAACAGTTTCTGAATTCTTCCCAAGCACTCTCATTAAAACACCAACCTCTTATAATGAAGAATCTGTATACACAGCAACCATTGCAGCATGTATCAATCGTACATCCTTGTATGGTTGGCTTGAAGAAGAGCTTCTTAAGATGATAAATCAAAATAGAGAAGATAAATTTGATTCTGTTCCTTATGATAAACTATATTATGATTTTAAATACAATTCAAAAAATTTTCAATCTCTTTCTAATTTGGTAAAAAAATACCCAGAGGCCAGCCCAAACGAGTTGCTTGCTCATCCAAATTGTGGTATTGGAAGCGATGGAAGATTTGTTGTTCTTGATTCGTCTTTTTTTGGATAAATTATCTATTTATTCTTGATTAGGAGAATTTAAATTATGATAATGACAGAAGCACAATTAAGAAAATTGATTCGTCAAGAGTTATTGAAAGAAATGGCAGGAATGGAACCAAAACAACCAGAACCAGACCTTACTCCAATGGATTATCTTAAATCTGCTGGTATGGGTGCTGGTGTTACTGGTGTTGTAGCGTTAGTAAACTGGCTCATATGGTATGTACAAACCAAAGGCGTAGGCCATGAACTTGCAATGAAACTACAAGAATTATCTAAAGTAGTTCAGAATGCATTAGAAGAATAACTAATTTGATTGTTTGGAAACAAACCCCTGGAGTTTCTGGGGGTTTTTTGTTATTCTTCAAAAGGATTATAAATTATGATAAGAAACGCAACAACCGAAGACTTCCCAATATTAGCAAAGTTATTTATAGATAATGTTGATGGTACATATATAACCGCTTCAGAAGAAGAATGGGGAAGAACAATAAACGGAAAATGGAAACCTAATCTTTATGAGATTGTTCTTCAAGAAATGATCCATAGACAAGATAATGTATTGATACTTGTGTTAATACAAGAAGAAAAAATTGCTGGATATTTATTCTCCTCTCTTGAGCCAATCCCTCACATTGAAGATATAATGATTCACAAATCTTATAGAGGAAAAGGTTTTGGAAAATTAATTTTAGGCCGTGCTCTCGCCACATTAAAAGAAATGGGCTTTAACAAGTTTAGAGCAGAGATTGGAATCAATAATATAGCTTCTCAAAATATGTTTAATAAGTTTAGTGAAGTGGAGTGTAAGATACACTAATTACTTATATGGTGATTGTTCCGAAATTTCAAGTAGGCGACATTATCGTGACCCACTTATGGGAGTATGGTGTTGTTGAAAGAGTAGAAGAACATTTACTTGTTGGAAAAGATGAAGTAGTTCACGTTTATTATATTAGAATGTTTCGTGATTCTCCAAATAGTTCTATCTTTTTTTATGATAATGCATTAACTAAGATCACAGAATAAACTAATTAATCTAATGAAAATACTAATAGAATCTTGGCATAAACATTTAAAAGAAAATATCTCCGAAGATCAAAAACAACAAACATTAAGAATTCTTAAGAATTGGTTTGGTTATGAAGGAGTGCCAGAAGAGGTGTTTCAAAAAGTTCCTATCTTTAGAGATACATTTATTAAAAAACGTATTGGTTCTGGAACAGCAGCAACCGCTTTTGAATTAGGTAATGGAAATGTTTTAAGACTTTATAGCAATAATCGCTATATGGGTCACAGAAGCATAGAAGAAGAAGACAGACAATACGAAAAAGTAATGTCTCGTACTTTTGGTGGCTCTTCAAAAAAAGGTGACATTGTTGTTTATGCTCACGGAATAATAGAAATTGAATCAAATATAAATGACGAACCAGAAAGAAAAGTTGGTTGGGTTGAGATAAATAAAGTATTCACCCTTCCAGACTATTATAGATACATGAATGTTCCCCCTTATATTTGGGAAGATAAGAGGGAATCGTTTGATAATCTAGTATACGACATTAAAAGTTTTCTAAGTGACTTTAGTTTAACAGAAGATGAAGACGAATGGGAAGCAATAGAACAATTTGAAAATAGTTTTCATTTTAATAAGTATCGTTACGAACATATAACAAAAAAAGAATTAGAAATTTTTATTTCTGGTATTTTTAAACATTTTAAAATAAACAATTGGGATAGTTCATTAGGTGATATACATTTTGATAATGTTGGATTTTTATCTCTTTATGATCAAACTCTTGTAGTATTTGATTATTAAAACTAATTATTGTATGTTAAAGATTAAAGTAAAAAATTTATTAAAAGAAGAGTTGAGTTCTTCAGACAAATCTGATATAAAGGATATGTTTAAAAAAGAACTTGAAAAATTTATTGACAGTAAAGAATTAAAAAAACTTATTGAAGATGAAATTCATAATGCTGTTTCTAAAGATAAAAAGACAAGAGAAGAAATTGCAGATCTTTATAAGAAAATAACAAAAGAACTTTACAAAGATTTATCAATTAATAACTCTTACATCATTGATAGATTAAAAGTATAAATTTAAGGAGATTATTTAAAATGGCAATATTAACAGAATCTGGTCTAAGAAGACTTATAAAAGAAGAATTGAGAAAAGTGTTAAAAGAACAAGAAAGTGGTTTTGATATATTAGCAAGACAAGATAATGAAAGTAGACAAAAAGCTTTTGATGCTGGCAAAGGTCCGCATCCACTAGAAACGAAAAAAACTACATTTTCGAGATTTTTTAGTGTTTTAAGTTCAAATCCTCAGTCTAAGGAACTTGCTAATAAATTTTATAAGGATACAAGAGAAAGCCTTGCGAGAGAACCAAAAGATTCAGATCCAGTAGAATTTAGTTCCAACATATCCACAACAAGCGTAAAACAGTTTAGTTATTCTGTATTTGTAGATTCAAAACCATTATATAATTTTAATATCCCTTATGAATTAGGTAATACGCTTGCATCAAGTCTTTGATAGTAATTAATAAAAATATCTTGACTTTCAATATCAGCCTGCATATGATGTATTCTCTACGGAGTTTATATGTCTGTGCAGGTTGATTATTTCTCAACATCTAAATTTATTGTAAAACCAGACAAAGTTGAACGTCTAAAAGAACTTATTGAACTCCTTAAAGATGAAGGAAATACTGGTTGTGGGTATTATTCAAGAGAACATTACATAAATCTTAATGATTATGGTAATAATGCTTTCTCAATTCATACGGGTGGTTATTGTGATGGAGGTCCAGAACTAAAAGATTCTGTTGTTAACGGCCCAAGTGACGAATATGAAGATGAAGAAGAGCAAGATTCTTATAACGGTTCTCACTCTATCTTTAATCTTGTACAAGAAATGCTAGAAGATGATGGTTGGTTCTTTGTTGATTCAACTGGATTTGAGAAAAATAGGATTTATAATAATACTTGTTTTTACCACGCAAATGGAAAAATGGATAGTATTGATACTTGGGACTTAAAGAGGAAAATTCTTGATAAGTTTGGTATTAAAGAATCATAAACAAAGTTAAAACCTCCTTCATTGGAGGTTTTGGTTTATTCAAAACTAATTAAAATGAGGTAAAATTATGAGTGTATCAGAACAACAGAAGCATGTTATTGATTGTATATTGTCAATTTTTGAAACAGGTAGAGTTCCAAGTGCAAAGTCATATGGTACTTGCACAATTTTAAAAGATGGTGCTGGTATTTCATACGGAAAGCATCAATGTACAGATAAGGCCAATTCTCTAGACCTAGTTTGCAGACGCTACATTGAATTAGACGGACAATTATCTGATTCTTTATCTCACTACATGGTTTATCTACAAACAAATGAAAGTTCTAAAGTAAATCCTTCTGGTCCTTATCCTGCTTGGTTAGAATCTTTAATGAACTTATTGCGTTCTGCTGGTTCTGATTCCATAATGCAAAGAGCACAAGATGATGTATTTGATGAATTCTATTGGAATCCAGCTTTGAAGCACGTACAAAACATAGGTATTAAAACTGCTCTCGGTCATTTAATTTGTTATGATAGTACAATTCATTCTGGCGCTGGTGGCGTAACAATAATTCGTAAGCTTTTTCCTCAAAAATCTCCTGCAAATGGTGGAGATGAAAAAGAATGGATTTATGCTTACATTAAAGCAAGAAAGAATTGGCTCTTAAGCAGCTCAAATCAACTTGTAAGAAACTCTTCTTCTCGTATGGATGCTCTAAAAGCTATTGCAGATTCAAATAATTGGGAACTAAATACTCCACTTACAGTTAGAGGAGTTAAAATTCAATAATGCTTACCGCTATCGGTGATGTAATGAGAAAATGTTATGATCGTGGTTGGATTACAACTCGCGATGGAAACATTTCTTTAAGAAGAACTAATTCAAAAATTCTCTACATTACACCTTCTGGTTGGAGAAAAACAATTATCCACCCAGAACATATTGTAAAATGTAAATTAATAGATGATGACATTGTTGTTCCAAACAATCAATCTGCTTCTGGCGAGCTTTTTATGCATTATCTTATACAAAGAAACGCAGCAAAAACTAGAGCCGTTGTACATGTTCATGCTACAAACATAGTTGCTGCTATGTATGCTGGCTATAACCTACCAGAAATAGCTTCTCACTTCCCAGAAATTTATAGGTATACAAAAGTTGGTGCTTCCGTTTCTGCATTACCAGCATTATCTGAAGGTCTTGCTATAGAAACAGCGGATAATCTATACATTAAGAAAGATGGTTCTTATGAATTTGACATTGTTGGTCAAAAAAATCATGGTGTATGTGCTGTAGGCAGAGATCCTTGGGATGCATTTGAACATATAGAAAGATTAGATCACATTTGCGAGATAGTTTTGAAAAGCAAAGTAATAGTGTAGACAACAAATTTAAATAAGTTAAGTATCCCACGGAGAGGTGTTTTATGGAACGTCCTTCGTGGGATTTTATTTGGTCTTCTTTTGCTTCTACAATCGCTCAGCGTTCAAGCGACCCCAACTTCAAGGTCGGCGCAGTAATCGTCCCAGAAGACAATACAGGCGTGCTAGCAATTGGGTATAACGGTGACCATAAGGGTGGCACCAATTGCAGAGATAGCGAGGAATCTGGATCTTCTGGATTTATTCATGCTGAGATAAACGCACTTATTAAAATGGATTTTAATAACCCAAAGAGAAAGAAAATGTATGTAACTCTTTCTCCTTGTAAAATGTGTGCTAAAGCAATTATTAATGCAGACATAAAAGAGGTTTATTACATACAAGAATACCGTGATGATGCAGGAATTAAATTACTACAAGATCACGGTATTAAAGTTTGTAAGATTTAACGTTTTATTTTAATTCTTATTTTGGATTCAGATAAATCAGTTGTTGAAGGTTTACCATCTGATGGTGGTTTTCTTTTTTTAGCATTATAAAGTTCGTCTTTTAATGCTTTTAATTCTTTCTTTCTTTCCCAGTATTCATTGCGATATGCAGCCATTTCTGGTGATTCACCCCTTTGGTATCGTTCTGGTGCATCTATTGGTGTAAACTCTGCTGTTTCAAACCATTTTTCTAACTCTTTTACTTTATTTTCAAGTTCTGCATAATGTGCATTGTTTACTGTATTGTCATATTGAATTGAACCAACAAATTCATTTCTATCTAAGAAATTGATTATTTGTTTCATAACTTTAGCTAACATTACAACGTCTGCTAATGCATTGTGCCAACCTTCATCTTTTACATCAAATGCTTTTGTTATTGGACCTAGTGAAACAGTAGAAGATTTTCTACCACCTTCTGAGACTTTTATTAAATTACTTACTATTTTGGTTGCTTCCTCAACTTGATCTTCTGGTATTTGATTGTTGCTTAATTTGGATTCCAAATCACTTACTACTGGGGTTAAGAATTTTTTAAATATAGTGACTGTATCTAATACTTCATCGTTTGGTACTTCCAAGCCAGCTCTTCTAAATGCTACGTTTATGTATTTAACATCAAAAGGAGCATTTTGCGCTACCATTAGAATGTCTTCTGTTGGTGAACAAAATTCAGCAAATTCTTGTAGTACTTGTGTTGGTACATAATAAGTTCTTTCATTATCGTGATATGCTGGATTTGTTTTCATATCTTCTTCCGATAATGAAATTATCGTTACACCATACTCTTCAGAAATTTCTTCTGGTGTTTTATACCCTGTCATATTTAGTGCTTTCAATACAGGGTATGGTGGTAAACCATACTTGTATTGTTTTGGTTTATAATTTGGTTTTGATTGTGCTAATGCATTTTCTTTTTCATCAAATTGTAACTTCTTTTCTTCTTCTTTGGCTTTCCATCTAGCCATAGTTTGTTGCCAATTTTTCTCTTCATCTCTTATATATCTTATACTTCTTTCTGGTAGTTCTATTAATCTGTTAAATTTTTCAACTATTTCTATATCTTTAGTTGGATCAAAATTGTTTATTTTTACTTTGATAGCTGCTATTTGAGTTATTGCACTATATGGTTCTTCCATATAAAGACCAGTTGTTTCTGTATCAAAAAATATCCAAGTTTTATCAGATAATTCTTCAATCATTTGTCTTAATGATTGATAAGTTGTTGGATAACTAGATTCTGGCTTTACTCTTTCGTTTAATACTGTTTTAAACCCTCTCCAAGATTCCATAATAGTTTTAAAATTACTCATATAACTTTCTTCCTTTTAACACTAATTAGTATATGAATCACAATAAATGGTATAAATTTTTAAAAGAAGCCAAAGAAGAACAAAAAGTACCTGTTCTAACTTCTGATGAACAAACAGCCCTTGTAAAAACAGATACAGCAGATAATGTTGCACAAAAAGATGAATTTCTTGAACCAGTTGTAACAGACGATTTATCAGTATTTGAAATACAAATTAAAGTTGAAGTTCCTAAAAAAGCAGCAGTATTGCTAACACAAATTAAAGATAGAATCAGAGCAGTTGTTTCCGTAACGGTTGTAGGTACTGAAGATTTAGAAGATGTTTCAAAACTTTATGATTTACGTTATCTTAATTTAAAATTTGCTTTATCAAAAGGTGAAAATATTGATCATTATGTTCATCACGTTTTAGCTCCAAAATTAAGATTAATAAAAAACTTAAAAGTTCTTCATTATGGTAAGGTATCTAAAGTAAGATAAAGCTTGACTAGTTATTAGATAAACCTTATGTTATTAGGAGGTTTAAATAATGCCAGTACCAAAGAAAAATAATAATTTTGATGATGTTCAAGAAAAGATGAATTTAACTCCTCTTGAACTTGCTACTATGGCTGCTGTTAAAACCTTAATGACAAATCAAAAGAAAATAAAAACTCTTTATGCATATGAAAAGATACAAGGAGAAGGTTATGGACATTATTATTGTCCAGATACCAGATTGTATGTTAAGATAAGGAAAGGCAGATTAGTAAATAGACTTTCTGAGGATACTGATGCTAAAGGAAGATTTTTAGTATTTGTAGAAGATCAGAGAATTTTAGTACCTGCTGAAGAAATTGTAGACTTAGGATTTAACTAATGGAACCAGAAGATCGGTGGTATACAGGAAATGATAAAGAAACTAATTTAGAAATAATTTTATTAGACATAAAACAACATAATAAGAATAATGGTAAAGTTTATGTAGGTACTGATTCTTTTGTACATAAAAAGAACTGTGTATTTTGTTGTGTAATAGTCCTTCATGGTGCTGATAATCAAAACGGTGGTAGGTATTACTACCGAAAGTTTCATAATAAGAGAAATGATTATCCAACAATGGTTACTAGACTGACAGAAGAAGTATCAAAATCTATTGAGATAGGTATGGCAGTAGGAGAACATGTTCCAGATGTAAAACTAGAAATACATCTAGACATTAATTCAGATAGACGCCAAACAAGTTCTAAGATGCTTGAATCGATGACAGGATGGGTAACAGCAATAGGATTTGATTGTAAAGTTAAACCTTATGCTTGGGCTTCATCAACAATAGCAGACATACATACCAAATAAACTAAGACCCTCTCCTATTTACTAAGGAGAGGGTTTTTTTTGTTTTCTAAAGATACAAGTTTTGGAGAATCAATGGCTAAAAAATTTGCCATAGGGGATATTGTTTCTTGGTCTGTATTTAAATTTGATGGTGATGTTATTTCAAAAGATAAATCTAAAAAATTAGGTGTTATTACTCAAATTTTAACTGTAACAAGGTCAGAAAGACCAGTTGTTATAGCAAGAGTTTTAGATATGAGTGCTGGAAAGGAAAAAGATATTCTTATTATTTCTTTAACTTTAGTATCCAAAGTTAATAAAGAAATACAAAATTAAGTACTAATTAGTTTATGCAATATACATTTAATAAAGAAAAGAATATTTTTATTATAAAAGAAGGCTGGTTTGATTCAGTCAAAAGCGCAGTTGGTAATGCAGTTGGAAACGTTGCTTCTACTGCAATGAACAAAATATCTTCAGTAAGTGCAGAGAATAATTTAAAAAGATTTTTAGAAATAGTATCAAAATCAAATTATAATGAAAATTTTAAACAAACATCAAATGAAATAGTCAATAGCGCAAAACAAGATTCTGGTAGGGATAATTTAATAGCAAATTGTAAAAAATTTATAGAATTACTTGTATCAGTCAGTACTGGAGAAAAGCAACGATTTTTATCTAAAATATTTCAAAAAATGAACACCGACCTGCCAGATAAATTTGAAGGTTTATATCTTGATGGTTTAGATAGTTTTTCAGCATTTTTACTTGATTTTATTAATGAAAATAAATTAAATACTATGTTAAAATTTTTTGATATAGAAATTGTAGAATCAAGTCAAGATAAAAATGTATTAGTCAAAGCTGAAAAAGAAAATTTAATTGCAATTTTAGAAGCCTCAATAAAACAATCAAATTCTTTAAAATATTTAAATAATCCAGATCTTACAGAAAAAATTAAAAAACGTTTTACAGATAATTTAAATTTATTAAACATTGATTCGCAGAAAGATGAATCAATAGTATCTGTTCTAGAACGATTATCCGCGGACGCTTCTAAAACTAAAGTAAAATTTAACACTACCAATTATAAAAATGAATTTTTGTGCAAATTTTTACTTGATAAACAATTATTACTTACTTATATAAACCAAATTACTGAAGAAATAGAACAAAAACAAACTACAGTTTTTCCAAATACTTTAAGAAAATGCCAAGAAATTAAAACCTCTGGTGTTTTAACAAGCACCGAAGAAATGAATGAAACTTTTAAACAATTAAAACAAAAATTTGAATCAACAGCTCCTTCAGATTTAACAGAAAGAAAGCTAATAAAAGAATATAAAGAAGAGATTAATAATCTTCTTCTTCCAACAATGCAAAAACAATTAAAGTTTGACACACTACCAACTATCAATTTTATTGAAGATGAAGAAAACGCAAAAGATATGTTTGGAAGAACCGCACACTACAACCCAAACACATCAGAAATAACTGTATTCATTACTGGAAGGCATCCTAAAGACATTATGCGTTCTATAGCTCACGAAGTTATTCATCATTCCCAGAACTCGCGTGGAGAGTTTGACAATGCATTTAACCTAGGAGAAGAAGGTTATGCTCAATCAAACAATCATCTAAGAAATATGGAAAAACAAGCATATTTGTTAGGAAACATGCTATTTAGAGATTGGGAAGATAATTTAAAAAAACAAAGGAATTCTAATACCATGATTAATGAAAAAGTTTTAAGAGCAAAAATTAGAGCACTTATAGCTGAGGAAATAGAAACACAAAATGCTTCTGATGCTGTAAATGAACCTCCACATAAAAAAGATTGTGATTGTGTTTCATGCAAAGAAGAAAATAAAATTTTAAAAAACAAAGGTTTAGCAGAATCTACTAAGAAAGTTCTTGATGCAGAAAAACAAGTAATTCCTTTAAACGAATGGCGTAGAATGGAATTAAATTCTCTCCTTATGTCAAGATTTGGTATAGTAGCTCCTCATGCCATATTGGGTGAAAAGAAATCAGAAGGTGGCGAACCAAGAACTGAAAAACAAAAAGAACTAGCTGCTAAAACACCACCAAAAGATAAAATAACAAGAGGTGATGTTATTACTGCTGCCAAAGAAGGTGATAAAAAAGAAAAACCTAAATCAAAAAAAGGTAAAGTACCACCACAACTACAAAAATATGTAAAAGGTAAAAAAGATGAAAGCAAGTAAATTTTTAAGACTTAAAGCAAGATTTGCACAAGCTTCAGAAGTTATTATTGAAGCAGCAAAAGAATTATCTGTTGTTGTTGAAAAAGCAGTAAAAGAAGTTGTTGAAGCAGAAAAAGCAGTAGAAAAACTAGTTGAAGAAGTAAAAGAAACTGTTGAAGAAGCTAAACCAATAGTAGAAGAAATTGTAGAAGAAGTCAAGCCAACAAAAAAGAAAGTTGTAAAAGATGCCTAATAATCTACTAGATAAATTAACTTGGAATTTTATTCACGAAAGACAAGCAGTAGATGGTACTGACTATGTTAAGTCTATTATTACTAAGTTAGAAGTTATTTTATCTAAAAATGTTAGTGATTCTGTAAGATCTAATTTAAAAACTGCTTTAGAAGACTTGAGAAAAGTTAATCTTAATGTTATTAGATTAAAAGGAAGAGTAGAAGAATTAGAATCTGAAAATCAAGAGTTAAAAACAAAATTAGAAAGACTAAAAACAAAGAGTAAAACAACAAAGGAAGAATAACATGGGGCTTGAACATCTACCACATCTTTATGATGATCGAGAACTCACGTTCAATGAAGTACAAGAAATGCTTACAAAAGCAGCTAAAGGTGAAGTTAAAGGAACAGAAAAAGTAGATGGTCTAAACCTTTACCTTGGTTATAAAGACGGACAGCCAAAAGCAGCAAGAAATAACTACGACATTAAGAACGGTGGCTTATCTGCTGACGAATTAGCACAAAGAGAATTTAATGGAGAGCAAGTGTCACAAATCTTTGACCTTGCTTTTCAATCTTTTGCTAATTTAGTATCAAAATTAGATAAAAAACTATTAAGTATTATCTTTGGACCTACTGGAAACGTATTTTTAAATTCAGAAATACTAAATGGTAAAACTAATGTTATAAACTATGGTAGTAAAACAATTCTTATTCATAGAAATGGTCATAAAAGATTTAATGAACAAACAGGCGAAGTAGAAAACATAAGAGAAGATACATCAAAAGCAATTTCTCATATTATCAATAAAATGAATGATACTATGAATAAACAAATGGAAGGAGTTGAATTTAAAGTTCAACAAGATCCAATAACACAACTACCAGCATTAGAAGATCAATCGGTTCTTGCAGATACTATTCAGAGATTGAAAACAGCAGGATTTGAAGGTGATATGACGATTCACCAGTATCTATTTAATAAAATTAAAACAATAGTAACTGAAAAACTACCATCACTAAATGAAAAAAATAACAATGATGTTGTAAACAAAATTATAGGAGTTAAAGGTACTCCATCTATTACTGTATTAAAAAAATACGTAGATGAAAATCCTAATTTTACAGAAGAACTAAAATCTTTAGTATCTAATAAAAAACAAATAATAAATGATGTTATGTTTCCTATTGAAGATGCTATACATGATTTCTCTGTAGAAATACTTAAAAAATTAAATTCATCTTTTATTGATAATACTGAAGAAGAAGCAACAAGAATTAAACAAGAACTAAAAGACGAAGTATTAAAATTAAAAAATTACGATGGACCTTATAAAGATTATGTTATAGATAACTTGAAGAGACAGTTGAAGAAAATAAAACATATAGACAACGTACAAACTTCATTAGAAGGATTTGTATTTAATTATGGAAACAAGTACTACAAGTTTACTGGTAATTTTGCTCCAATCAATCAAATAATGGGTTTATATAAATACAAGTTAAATGAGAATGTTGAACAAAGACAAAAGGTAGGACTATTTCCTGGTTCCTTCAGACCTCCACATAAAGGTCATTTAGATTTAATAAAACAAGCATTAAATGATTTTAATAAAATAACAATAATAATCTCCCAACCAGAGAAACATGCTAGGTCTACAATGTCAGCACAAGAATCTAAAAAATTATTTGATATTTATACAAAAGGATTACCAGTTGAAACAGTAATAGGTGATGAATCTTCACCTTATGTAGAAGCATCTAATTATATAAATCAAGGCCGTGGTGACTGTGTGTTGACTTCTAATAAAGAACAAACAAAATTTGATTACTTTAATTTTCCAAAGAAAGTTTATCAAGCAAATATGCCTCTCAGTGCTAGAGAAATGAGATCAATTATTGATTCACCAAAAACAAGAGAAGAAAAAAAAGCAGAATTATTAGGTTATTTGCCAGAAATTCCAGAAAGTGATACAGAAGAAGTATTAAATATTTTGCTTCACGGTGATAATACGAAATTATTAAACGGAAGTTCTAGCCCAATTCATTTAAATGAGATACTTAGTATTATTAAAGAAGTATCATTAAAAGAACAAAAAATAAACAAAAATAACTTTACATTAAAAGAAATTTTTAGTATTATTGAAGAGATTGCTATGGGTTCCGCAATGGGCGCTGGAGCAGTTGAAGGTTCTCCTGCTGGACCTCTTAAAAGAAAAAGATTTAAGAAAGGAATAATTAAAAAATGATAAATGAAAAAGACGCTCTTAGACTTTACATAAGAAAAGCAATAAGACTTTATAAAGAAAATAAAATCCAACAAGAGTTGCTTGAAGAACAAAAGTTTAGACAACTAATAAGAGGTCTTATACTTCAAGAAAAAGCAGAAGAACAACCAAAGCATGATTCTACTGGCATTAACGTTCTTGAAGACTTGTTGAAAAAGATTATTCCTCAATTACAAACCGACTATAAAACTTTAACTACAGATCAATCACAAAGAAGTTCTTTTAGAGCACACATATTAAATGCTGTGCAAAATGCATTATCGCCAGAATTAATGTATGCACTATCCGATACAGAAGCAAAACCTCTCAAAGAAGAGAAGGCATCTATTGTTGTAGACAATCCAGATATGTCAAAGTTTATTGATATTGAAGGTAAACAAGAAGAGGAAGAAGAATTATCACCAGCAGAACAATTTTCTAAAGGTCTTGAAGATCAAAACCTAGATAGTACTGGCAGAAATATGGCGATGGATTCATTTAAGAAAATGGAAAACCAAGTAAAGGATTCATACGAACTTCTTGACAACGAAAAAGATAGAAATTTATTTTATGATTATTTGATTACAAATCTTAAACTATACTTTGATAAATTTGAAGAAGAAATGAACCCAACTGTTACAGAACCAACCACACCAGAATACGAAGAAGAAAAGAATCGTAAGTCTCAAGAAGACCAAGGTGGTGGAAAAAGTCCAACTGCCGATACTTCAGACCAGACAGAAATGACATAGGTGTAATTTGGAATGGAAAAGAAAACATAAACAAAATAAAAAGAAAAATTCTTTATTTTCTGTATCTCAAAAGTTAAGAAAACAAAGAAAGACTTCTGATGAATTTGAGTTTATGCTTGGACAACTTTCATTAGAAGAAATAATAGCTCTTAAGTTAGAACTTACTGCTAAGATACTTGGTGGTAAATATTACGGCTTTCAGCTATGGGCAGCTATCCCAAAGATTGTTAAGAATGCTTTAGTTCTTTATGCTGTTTCTGCATCTAACTCAGACTCAGATGCAGCAGAACTATTAAATATGCCGACAACAAGATGGCAGATGATTAAAAAAAGCTATAAATCTAAACAATACTTTGATGAAGAGTTGGAAAATTTTAATAATTAATTCTTGACACCACACAACAACTGATTATAATGTAGGTGTTGAAGGGGCATCGCCAAGCTGGTAAGGCACGGGACTTTGACTCCCGCATTTCGAAGGTTCGAGTCCTTCTGCCCCTGCCATTTTAAAGGAGTAAAAACTATGAGTCATAAAGCAGCACATAGTCATGGAAGACGTAGACGTAAACTTGGTTCTAAGAAACGTAGAGCAAGGCGTCTTGGTAAAAGATAAATAAATTCATCTATTTATTATATGGAGGTAAATAGATGATTTATGAGATAGAAATAATAACATCAAATAAAAAAATAATTAATGCTTATAAAAAAGATCAAATGGGCGTTGAGTACGCATGTGCCGATGATCTTCCAAATTTAGAAGCAGCAATAAGTATAATAAGAAATAAATGGAAACATGAAGGAAACATCTTTATAGTTCAAGATGGAATAAGAAAAGTATTAGGAGATTAAAATGTCAGATGCGTATTCTACAGTCTGTGTATCGGGTGGATTTGATCCAATACATAAAGGTCATGTTAGAATGATTCAAGAAGCAGCACAATTTGGTGATGTAATAGTCATTGCTAATTCTGATGAATGGATTCTTCGTAAGAAAGGTAAATTTTTTATGACTTGGGAAGAAAGAGCAGAAATTCTTCAGTCAATTAAGGGTGTTGTAAAAGTAGTAAAAGCAAAAGATGATGATGGTTCTGTTTGTCAGAGCTTAAGAGAAATTAAACCAACCTATTTTGCTAATGGTGGAGATAGGAAAGATTATAATACCCCAGAAGGTGAAGTTTGTAAAGAACTTGGTATTACTCTTCTTTGGGGAGTAGGTGGAGATAAGATTCAATCTTCTTCTTGGTTACTAGCAGAAGCGGCAAAACCAGATTAAAGACTATTTATAGCGGCCATTAAGAGCCAATGGAGATAAGATGATTACATTAATTTTGGCACTACTCATCGGATGTGGTGCAGACAAAACAGACTCAGCAGGTACAGCAGATTCTGCTGATACAGCTCAACAATAAAGGAATAAATAAAATGATTTCATTAGTATTAGCAGCTCTCGTAGCTTGTTCAACGGAAGAAGCACCAAAAGCAGAGTCAACCACAGCACCAGTTGTAGAAGTTGCTCCAGCGGCAGCGCAAACAGCCACAGCAACAACAGAAGTAATTGTTGTTCCAGCAACTGAGGCTACACCAGCCCCAGCTACTTCAGCCACCCCAGCAACAACTACTGGCGCATCTAAGTAAGACCTGTTAAAGAGATTCTATCGCTAAGGTTCCCATCCTTACAATCTGTGAAAGTCAGATCGACAGAATCTTTTTATTTTGGAGGTTTTATGCGAAAGACTCGTCGTGATCGTTATAATGCAAAGCTTGCAAGCGGAAAAGTAAAGACATTTCCATTTTCTATTTGTGCAGTAAACTTTCAATGTGACGAAAA
>Ga0209400_1001743_pt1 | contig 17118 bp, 25 predicted proteins | sample M_130807_EF_Meta_FD_187313 | JGI IMG/M metagenome (GOLD analysis project Ga0209400, IMG submission 187313) | Freshwater microbial communities from Lake Montjoie, Canada to study carbon cycling - M_130807_EF_MetaG (SPAdes) (version 2) | ecosystem: Environmental > Aquatic > Freshwater > Lake... | reverse complement strand
ATCAAGCCAACCTTTCTGCCGAAATTCGGCAGCTTTTAAAGTCTAGTGGCTGATATCAGTTTGTAAGCGTTGGAAGTGATATCAAAATTTTCTCTGCCAAGGTGACAGATGCCGACAAAGAAGATGCCGATGGTGGTTGATGGAATCCCTAGCCAGCCACCCGAGGATTTAAATCCCGAAGAAAAAAAATCCTACACCGTCCTGCATTCGCAGGTTACCAAATCCGGCCATGTCGGCAACACATCGCTGGAATCCTTCCTTCTCCTGGTACACCAGCGCGCCAGGCTAAAGCGGATCAGGCGTGAGGTCGATGCACTGGAAAGCTGGATGATTTCAGGCAGCACCGGACAAGGCGCTCTCCATCCGATGGTTAAGGAATTGCGCCAAATGGAAACCGCCTACGCCAATCAGCTTGGCAAGTTGCTGATGGATCCACGCAGCAAGGTGACCTCGCGAGCCAAAGAGGATCAGGTCATGGCGGTGGCAGGTGACAACCCAATCATGAGATCGTTGGGATGACCATGGCGAAAGCGCCAAAACGGCGTGCGAGCAAACCCAAGAAGAATCTTCCCAGTGAGAAGTTCAGGAGTTTTTGCGCTCAATATTTGACGCATGTCCATGGACCGCAGCGAGGCCAACCATTCCTGCTTGAAGAGTGGCAGATGGAGCGGATCATTCGTCCCCTATACGACACGATCCGCAAGGATGGTTTGCGCCAATACCGCACCAGCTATGTCGAGATTGGCCGAAAGAACGGCAAAAGTTTTCTGGCCATGGCAGTGGCGCTTTACGGTTTAATCTGCGATGGCGAGCCGGGTGCGCAGGTGATCAGCGCGGCAGGCACACGGGAACAAGCTAGCTTGGTGTTTGACGTTGCGCGCGCTGCGATTCTGGCCAACCCAATCCTGCGGCGCATGTGCCGAGTCTACAAAAAAGTGATCGAGACGCAGGACGGATCGACATACAAGGTGGTTAGTGCTGATGGATTTAATGCGCATGGCCTGTCCATCTCAACGCTAATATTTGATGAGCTATGGGTTCAAAAAAAGTCTGACCTATACGAAGCGCTAACCACATCGATGGGAGCTAGACGACAACCGCTGTCGTTCCTAATTTCAACATCTGGCTTTGATAAAAACACCATTTGTTATCAGACGCACAGCTACGCCGAGCGGATCCGTGATGGCATCGTTGAGGATCCAACCTTTTTGCCTGTGCTGTTCGGCGCACCAGAGGAAGCCGATTGGAAAGACCGATCCACCTGGCTGAGCGCTAACCCGAATCTAGGTATCTCAGTCTCGGAAGAATTCCTGTCGAATGCCTGCCGTGAGGCGCAGGAAAACCCAGCCAAGGAAATTAGCTTCCGGCAGTTCTTTCTCAGCCAGTGGGTGAGCGCTGAGTCCAGATGGTTTAGCCTAGACAAGATCGATGCCGCCATGGTCGAGGAATCCGATTGGCCGGACCTGACCGGCAAAGATTGTTTCCTAGGCTTGGACCTAAGCAGCACAACCGACTTAACGAGCATTGCCGCAGTCTGGCCGATAGATGGAATCTTTTATCTCGACTCCTGGTCATGGGCGCCGCGTGGCGCTTTGACCACCCGAGAGAGAGCCAACCGCACACGGTTTCAGCCATGGGAAAAATCCGGGCATGTGATCGTGACTGATGGCGAGGTTATCGATTACACGCAGATTCACCGGCACATCGAAGATATGGCGACTCGATACAACATCCGCGAAATAGCGGTGGACAAGTGGAACAGTGTTGCGCTCTCAAATCAGTTGCAATCCGAAGGTCACACGGTGGTGGCATTCCCGCAGGGCTTCGCCTCGATGTCACCAGCATCAAAAGATTTCGAGGCACTGGTTAGTTCTGGCAAAGTCCGCATCCGCAAAAATCCGCTGTTCCGCTGGGCATTCACCAATGTTTCCATGGTTCAGGATCCTGCTGGCAATGTCAGGCCGGACAAATCTAGAAGCGGTGACAAGATTGACCCGATCATTGCCACCGTGATGAGCATGGCCAGAGCGCGGCACCATGAGGCATCGAGCCGGTCGGGCTATGAATCCGGCGGGCTAATGGTTCTCTGAGTTCGTCTGGTTTCCCAGAATCGAGGAATATGGCAGACAGCATTCTAAAGCGAATTGGCAAAAGTATTTCCAGCCTGTTGGGTGCTGGTCAGCGTGGCCGTCCGCTAGTGCTGAACGATTACAACGCAATTGAACAAACTTGGAATGGCCGACCGGGTGCAATGGACTACCTCGGCATTCCAGCGGTGCTGGCCGGCCTGCGGTTGATTTCAGAAACCGTGGGTGGTCTACCTTTGCACTTGTATCACCGCCAGGTCGATGGCGGCAGAAACCGAGCCGAAGACCGCAACGAAGCCGATGTCTGGAAATACAACGAAAACCGCAACGAAATGGAAATCAGGTCTAGCCTGATATTCCAAATGTTGGTCCATGGTGTCGCCTACGCTCGCATCTCTCGGATTGATGGTGGCGCAAGAAATCTTCAAGAGATCTCTGCCGATCACATCATCGAAAAGACCGACGACATTTTGGGAAAGAAGTTGTACGGAATTAAATCCGATCCCTATGCCAACGATGCGGATACTTGGGTTTCTGAGGCGGACATGTTCGTCTTGCGTGGAACCTTCAACGGCAACAGCCTGCTGGATCTTTGCCGCAATTCACTGGAACTGACTAAGGCGACTCAAGATTTTGGCGGAACTCTTTACGCCAACGGCGCAAGGCCATCTGGTGTGCTAACGCATCCAGGCAAACTGTCCGACGATGCGCGCCGTCGCCTGCGTAGCGATTTTGAAAAACTGCACACTGGCTTGGCCAATGCTGGCCGCATTGCTGTGCTGGAAGAAGGTCTAACCTTCACGCCAACCAGCACATCACCGGAAGATGCGCAAACGATTCAGACCCGAGAATTTCAGGTGCGTGAAGTCTGCCGCATATTCGGTATCCCACCGGCCAAAATGGGTTTGGGTGGCGGTGGCGAGAGCATCGAGGCGCAGAACATTCAGTTCTTAACCGACTGTATTCAGCCACATTTGATTCGGGTTGAACAGGAAGCCAACCGCAAGCTAGTTCGGGAGCATGAATGGGGCTGGTACACCTGGGAACACAGCGTTGAAGGTTTGCTGCGCGCAGACATCCTCACCCGTTACAAATCCTACTCCATCGGTCGCAACTGGGGCTGGTTGTCGGTCAATCAGATTCGCAAGCTGGAATCATGGGATCCAATCCCAGGCGGCGATACTTACCTTAGTCCAACGAACATGCAACCGCTAACCGACACCGCTCCTGGTGCGCGTGCGCCTGCTGGCGATCAACCAGTTGATGCAATGGATCCACTCAATGGCTGAATCCTCGTGGGATGGGATCTTGCTGGTTCTGGGTGAGGCGCGAACACCGCGCCGGTTGCCACCGGGCCCACCACAACTGCCACCGATTCGCATGTCGTTTGAAGACATGATTTCCGACGATACGGAAAACACCGAGACTGGACGCATCCGCAGGTTCAGCGAGAGGGGAGATTTCCGATGCCAACCGCCGGAATAGAGATCGAGCGCCGCGTCGGCAGCCTTGCCGAGGTGGAGAGTGAAGGCAACAAGCTGCACGGATACGCCGCAGTGTTTAACCAGCCTAGTGAAAACCTTGGCGGGTTCCGTGAGTACATTGCGCCAGGCGCATTCAAGCGCACGCTTGATTCCAACGAGGATGTGCGTGCGCTGCTCGATCACGACACACGGTTGGTGCTAGGCAGACGATCCGCTGGCACGCTGCGACTGCACGAAGACACCCGGGGCTTGGCGGTTGAAATTGACCTACCATCGACGAGTTATGCCAAAGATGCCGCAGAACTAATCAGGCGCGGCGATGTGTCGCAAATGTCTTTTGGATTCACCATCTCGAAAGGTGATGACGAGTGGTTGCCGCCTGAAGGCGATGAACCATTGCGCCGCAGGATTGTTCGGCACGCCAACCTGATGGAAGTTTCCGTAGTGTCCATTCCGGCCTATCCGCAGACGGAAGTTGGTCTGCGTTCATTGTCCCGCTTTTTGTTGAGTCGGAACACAAACATCTTGCAGGTGCTTGGGTTGCGCAGGTTCTGAGTTCGTGAGGTTCTATAGTTTTGATTTCATGTGATTCACACACAGGAGAATAGCAGATGAATAAGATCGTGATTTCAAAAGCCACTCGCGAAGAACTGCTTGAAGCACGTTCCGCATTGATGGCGCAACTAACCGGAATGCAAGAGCGGCAACTAACACCCGAAGAGCAAGCCGCATTTGATGCGCTGGTCGCACAGGTGAACGAGATCGATGCAAAGGTCACAACTTTGGAGGCTGAACTTATGGCTGATCCCGCCGCTGATCCCGGTGACGCTGCTGTTCAGCAAGCATCCGCTCGGTCTATCCCAGCATTGAACGAACTTCCCAAGCCACCCGCTGCTAGCGAGCCGGTGTATGTGAACACTCCGGTGCCGAACATTGTTCGTGACCTGAATGATCGCCGCGCCATTCGCAACCGCGACATGGCTTTGCGCGGTTGGGCACTTCAGCCAACCGGTCTTTGCACCGCTGACCATGTCCGCGCTGCCAATGAGATCGGTTTCAACCTAAACAACAAGGTGCTGAACCTGCGACTGTACGAGAATCCCAATAAGGAAACTCGCGCCCAGTCTGCTGGTACTGGCAGTGCTGGTGGCTACCTTGTTCCCACCGATCTGATTCGTTCGCTGGAAACGGCACTGGCCTACACCTGCCCGATCCGCCAATTCGCACAAGTGCTTCGCACCGCGAGCGGAAACCCAATCGATATTCCAACCGTGGACGACACTTCAAACAGTGGCGAACTGGTTGCTGAAAACGCATCCTACGCCACGCAGGATGTGACATTCAGTAAGGTCACACTCAATGCCTATAAGTTCACATCTAAGCTGGTTTTGGCCAGCTTGGAACTGCTGCAAGATTCCGCCATCAATGTTGGCGAAATTCTTGGTAACCTCCTGGGTGAGCGCATCGGTAGAAGCCAGCTCGGATTTTTCACCACCGGAACCGGCTCCAGCCAACCGCAAGGTGCGGTGACTGGTAGCGCTGCTGGTGTGACTTCCGCCAGTGCGTCAGCCATCGCTGTTGACGATCTGCTTGGGTTGGTTCACTCTGTTGATCGCGCCTATCGTGACGCTGGCGCTTTCATGATGCACGACAGCATTTTGCTTGCTGTGCGCAAATTGAAGGACAGCACCAATCAGCCGATCTTCACTCAGTCCTACATCGTGGGTGAACCTGACCGTCTGTTTGGGTATCCGGTTGTCATAAACAACAGCATGGCATCCACCGTTGCCACCACCAACAAAACTGTGCTGTTCGGCGACTGGTCCAAGTTCATCATTCGCGATGCGCTGGATATCCAGTTGGTGCGCAGTGACGAGCGTTACATGGAATACGGACAAAGCGCATTTGTTGCGCTGGCTCGATCTGATTCCAAGGTCAGCATGTCTGGTGCCTTGAAGCGCCTCACCCAAGCCTAATCCCGCTAATAGGGACCGGGCTTAATCTGACCGGTCCGGCGGGATTCCGCTGGACCGGTTTTATTTGTGGAGGACAAAACATGCCTGTGGAAGTTGTTCTGTTGGAAGCGTTCGCCAATTCCGTTACAGCATGGATGCCAGGGGAACTGTTCCCATGCGTTGATCAGGTTGAGGCTGACAGAATGGTTGAGCGAGGTTTGGCCATCGCTGTGGTTAGCACTGAACCGGACAGCACCGAGGAAGCGCCGAAGGCCAAAAAACGCAAGTGAGGTGAGTATGTTCTTAGAACGGATCACCGCGCCGGCATCTGAACCGGTCACTCTGGCTGAAGCCAAAGCGCATATCCGAGTAGATCACTCGGACGATGACACGCTGATATCTGCGTTGATTTCCACAGCACGGGATCATGTCGAGCGCACCACACGGTTGGCGCTAATCCGCCAGCAATGGCGGATGCGACTAGAGGACTTCCCAGCCGATGGCGCTGATATCGAGATCATGCGCCGGCCAATGATCACAACATCGGGAACCTACTCACCGGTTATCAGCTACTACAACCCTGACGATGTGACAACCACATCGTGGACTCTGACGGATGAAGAATTTTTAGCCTACAACAGCAACCCACCTGTCCTATCCGTCTGGGGAATTGCTGGATGGCCTACGCTCGACAGTGAGCGCAAATACCCGGTAGAGGTCACTTTCTACGCTGGCTTTGGCACGACCGGCGCAGATGTGCCTGGTCCAATCAAGCAAGCCATTTTGTTGTTAGTCGGCAATTGGTACATCAGGCGTGAAGCCGCCAGCCAGGAGGCAGGCTTGCCGGTTCCCTACGCGGTGGAAAGTCTTCTCTCTCTGTACGACAGCGGGGAATACCAGTGATCCCAGCCGGCAGAATGCGGCACCGTGTGGTTGTGCAGTCGCCTACTGCGACCGTGGACAGCTACGGACAGGAAGCCATCACCTGGACAACTGTCCTGACTGTGTGGTCTGAGATGGTTGGTCGTGGCGGTGGTACTCAAGCCACAGTCAATAAAGGCCAAGTAACTCTTGGTCACACAGTGCGGATCCGCTACGCCAGCGCACTGGCCAGCATGGACGAGACTTGGCGGCTACTGTTTGGTTCGCGCGTATTGGAAATTTCCAGCATCACCAATGTGGACTACCTCAACGAGATACTAGAAATAACCTGTTCAGAAGAGGTGGTTTAGTGGCCGATTTCGGCTACAAACTTGAATTTAATGGCGCGGACAAACTGATCCGCACCGTGTTGGAGTTTCCGAAAAAGAAGCAACAAGTATTTCGGTCAGTGGCGCGGGAGATTGGCAGGGTGCTGATACCTGCAATTCGGTCGAGCATCAAGGCGCGTGTAGGCATCAACCGCTTGAAGGCGGCTGGCAAACCAAGTCGCCTGTCTAAATTTATAGCCGCCGCCGGCAAAGAGGCGCAGCAGTATCAGAAAAAACTTAAAAAGATCCTGAAGCCACATTCCGCAATTGCCAGAAAGGCCAGCCGCCGCGCCATGAAAGTGGCAAGCAAATACGGCAAAAAGATTTCCAAGGCAGTGCGCAAAGATGCCAACAAGCTGATGCGTGAGGTGTTCAACGAGTTCGGCATCAGGATTAAACGCAAACCCAAACCACTGGCGGTTAAACCAGAAAAGCCGAAGGCGATTCAGCAGGCCAAACCGGAACAGCCTAAACGCGGCAGGCCAAGGAAATTGGTCACGGTTAAAAAGCGCACCTATTCGGTTGAACAAATTAGGAAGATGGTCAGCACACCGGAAGAGCGGGAATTGCTGCGATTTGCAGTCACAACCAAAGGCGCATTTGGCACACGCAATAACACGGTCACGGAAGTGGGACAAACCGGCGCTCTGGCACGGTCCATCGGTGTCAAGGTTCACATGGCCAAACCTCAATCGGTTGCGCGCTCGGCAGCGGATGGCCGAGTGATTGGCGGTAGCGGCATCAACCCGCGTGGCATGGCCAGCGGAGCGGAATGGAAAAACGCCAAGTGGAAACGAACCTCTAGCGGCAGGGTGCTGTGCATTGTCGGACCGCGCTCTGGCTACAAAGTCACAGCATGGAATCCATTTATAAACAAGCTCGTAACGCACGATCCAAAGCAATATGCCTGGTGGCTTGAGAAAGGCCACATCTTGAAAGTTCGCGGCGCAAACACCGGCAAGAGCGTGAAACCTTACCCGTTTATGCGTCCAGCATTTGCGGCAACTCAAGGCCAGGTCAGAACACTGGTGAGAAACAAACTGCGTGACCAAGTCGCCAAGCTGTTGGCTTCACGATAGGAGGCATCATGTCCGTATTCGGCAAGGCTATCCGAACGTATTTGACCGGACAAACTGGTTATGCCGCAACTATCCCTGGTGGTATCTCGCCAGAGATCGCACCAGCAGGTTCAACCCTGCCATTCATCGTCTACACCGGCAGCGAAGACACACCGGTTCTGCGTCTGGACGGAACAACAGTCGCACGACAGGCCAGTGTGAATCTAGTCGTCACCGCTGAGACGCGCAGCGAATGCGAGTCTGTGACCGCATGGCTACGAACCAAGTTAGAACAGGGAACGTGGGTTGGCTTGACTAATCCCAAAATCTTTTTCTGGCGAGTGATTAGCCAGTCAGATGTATCCGAGGTGATACTCGACGGATCCGATGAGTCCATTCGGTTGGTTAATTTACAAGTAGATGGCGCTTATATTTAGGAGGTGATTTCATGCCAGATCCAGTGTTTGCCGTTGGTACAACGGCGGCGTATGTGCCGGTTGCTGGCGGCGCTTCCGTCACGATGACCGGACTGACCGCTATTGGTGGTAACACCAAACAACGAGCGGTAGCCGATATTACTCTGCTGAGTGATACGACCATGAAACGCCGGCCAGTGCGGACCGATCCCGGCACCGTCCAGTTCACGTTCCAGTTGCAGGATACGGCAACCGCAACCAACGAATGGACAGGACTGAACACCATTCTGGTTGCTGGCACACTGATCACGGTCACGGTAAACATGCCTGGCGCTTTTGATTCCACACCGCTGTACACATTCAGTGGTTTCATCAGTGAGCTAACGACGCCTGAACTAGGTGCCAACGATACGACGGTGACTTACACCGCAACCATGACGCTGACTGCCTAATCCATGCCAAGCGCAGTCATGGCAGCCGGCACCAAGGTCTACACCCGCGCTAGCGGTGTGGGATCCTATGTCGAGTTGCCATATGTGCTGGGTTTGACTGGTAGCACAATTACCAGGTCATTCAGCGACAACACCGCTGCTAGCGAAATGACTTTGTCCAAATACATCGGTAGAGTTGATCCCGGCACCGTGTCGATCACGATGCATTTGGAAGACACGGCAACCGCAAGCAATACTTACAGCGGTTGGCGAGTCGGCCTGACTAACGCCAGCAGCTACGACCTTCGCTTCGAAATGCCGTATCTGCCTGCAACACCGCTGCTGGAATTCACTGGCGTGAAACTTACCAGCGTTACCGGCATCGACCTATCCAGCACTTCCGGTCTAATTACCTACACCATCACTTTTCAACTGTAAGGAGGCTTTGTGCTGACCCGCGACAGTTTCAAGCCATACGCTCTGCTCAAACGCGAGCGCGTTGAGATCCCCGAGCTAAATGATTTCGTCTATGTCCGCGAGCTTTCCGCAGGCGAAGCGCTGGAGTTTCGCGAGAAAATCAGCGATGGCCAAAAGTTTGAGTCTCTGGTTTTGCCGATGCTGGCCAAAGTCATCGTCGATGAAAAAGGTCAGCAGATCTTTAATCCATCAGACACCGACCTAATCGGTAAATCATTCCCGCTGCATGTGATGGAAACCATCGCAGCGAAAGCACAGCAACTATCGGGTTTAGGCGGAACACCGGAAAAAAACTAAGCGCCCAGCGGCGCTTCATGTTGGCGCTGGCCGGTCACTTGGGACGGACAGTCGCAGAACTGGAAGTGACGCTGGGAGCTAACGAGCTAAACGATTGGATAGCGCTGGCGCAGCAGGAACCGTGGGGACCGTACAGGCTGGACACACTCGCAACGCTCGGCTGGTCGTATTCGGTGATGGCAGCACACTTGAAGGATCCAGCAGAAACGGCACGGCGAATATCGTTGCCATGGTGGACGACAAGACCTGTTGACGAAGTGCGGCAGGTGACACCCGAGGAAATGCGCCTGGCGTTATTGTCGCTTGGTGCCAAACCAGTGGAAAGGTCCGATGGCTGAATCGATTTCCAATCTGGCGATATCGGTCGCGCTGGACGGCTCACGAGCCGAAAGCGGACTGAACAAGATCGCTGACAAGGTCGAGGACTTTGGCAAACGGATGTCAACCGTTAGCCAGATTGGCGCCGGATTGGGTTCGGTACTCGGCGCTTTCAAGTTTGGTATATTTGCGGCGGCTGGCGCAGGCGCGGTTGGGATGATGCGAAATCTAGCCAGTAGCGCTAGAGACGCATTGTTGGCCAATGAAGAACTACAGTTTAGCCAGGTGGCCGACCAAGGTTCGCTGATGCAGGAGCCTAAATGGCTAGGTTCCATGACCGGCCAAATGGCGCTTCTGTCGGAGTCGTGGGACAACCTCATTGTTCGCCTGGCTGAACCTTTTGAGGGAGTGATCAAAGAAGGCTTGGCGATCATGCGTGGCGTGTTTGAAGGTTTAGCCGTCACTGCCGAGGAAATTGCCAAGGCATTTGGTTGGGTTCAAGACGATGATGGCAATTTTGAATTTCTGCAAAATGTCTTTAAGGTTGTTCGGGATTACACCATTGACATTGCCAAGGCGCTCACAGGTGGCGTGAAGTATTTCGTCGAAGGCATTGCCAAAGGCATCGATGAGCTACGAAAAATAACCAACCCGGGCGCTCTCAATCAGGCATGGAACCAAGTTCTATTGGATCTCGGATTACGAAACCGCAAAGAATTCAACGAGGCGATGCGCGGCAACGCTCAGCAATTTAACGCCAACGAAGGCGGCGGACTGGCAAACTTCCAGGCTGGATTGGAAAACTTTGCGGCAAGTCTTGGCAATCTTCAAGGCAATCTAGAGGCGGCCAAAGGTGCTGAGCGCGCCCCGCGCCTAGGCATGGGCAAAGACCAAGCAGCACCAGAAAATATATTTGCGGCGGCACTGGAACGCGGTTCGGTCGCTGAGTGGGAAAGTCGGATGCGTGACCGGTTCAGCACGCAACAAAACAACCCGCAAGAAAAGATCGCCGAAAATTCCGACAAGATGGTTTTCATTTTGGGTGAGGTTGCGCGAGGTATTGAGGCAAGCGCTACTAGATTTTTGCCAGGACTGCTGGAATTTGGAAAGGGATTGTAAATGGCATATGTCAGCTTTAAAGAACTGGCTGGCAAATCTGGATCGGTCAATTCCAGTTTTCAACGTCAGTACACACGGCAATTTCGCATCATCACCGACGATGCGACGGCTGGTCCATTTTACGCCGGCAGTCATCCCAGCCTGCCGCTAATATTTAGCGTTTATCCAGACGATGCCAAAGCGTTTTGCGTGTCGTTAAGTCCTGTTCAAGACGGTGACAATCCGCTCGCGTGGACCGTAACCGCTCAATACGCTTACGCCATGGATGCTTGGGTTGGCGGAGGTGGTGGCGGAGGTGGCGGTGGTGGTGGCGGAATGACTGCCACCGGCAATCCGCAAATCGACACCCAGCAGAAAGGCCAGCCACCAGCCAGCAGGGTTTCCAATCCGCTTTCAAGACCAAGAGACTACACATTCCAAACGATCAATGTCGGCCAACGTGTGGTTGAAAAAGATGTGGTCACAGACGAGCCAATCGTGAACACTGCTGGTGATCCTATCTCGCCACCCTACATGATTGACATCCCAGCCATCGCCATCACCATTGGCCTAAACAGCACCAGTGCGCCGGGTGACGGCTGGGTTTCTGCACTGGGTAAAATTAACACCAACACACTGACCATAGGCAGTTGGATAATCGCTGCCAAGCGGGCAAGACTGCGTGGGATTTCAGCAAATTTGGTCTACGAGGAAGGCCTTAGCTACTGGCGATGGTCAATCAATTTTGAAGTGCGTTACAGTTGGACTTGGGATTTGCGGTCGGTCGGACTGGAAGCCAAGCAATATGCTAGGGACGCTGCCGGCAACCAAACCACCGTGAAAGGTCCGATCAAAAAAAACGGCAAATACATCACTCAGCCTGTCGGATTAGATGCCCAAGGATTTGTAGCGGAGAACACCGAAGCGGCAGGAGTCTGGACCGATAACGCTGCGCAATTGTCTTTTGATGTGGTCGCATCAACAACCTTTCCGAGTCCGCTCTAATGCCACCGGAAGTAGGGTTTTCCCTATCCAGCGAATCAGCCGAACGTCTGGCCACCATGCTGCGCGCATTCGAGGGCGGCAGACTGGCACCTAGATTTGGCGGAGGTGATGAAACCTTTATCAGCCAACCGGGTGACGGCATCGACTTTGTCCAGGTCACAGGCACAACCACGCCGGCAGGTGATCACACAGGCAAGATCGTCTGGTGGGATAACGACAACAACGAATGGCGCACGGACTACACAGAAATCATCATTCGTGAACCTGATGGAAAAACATTGCCAAACGGCAAATACATCGGCAAATTTATGTATCACAAATTGATCAGTGGCACCACCACCAAAGATGTTTATGTGACAAGTTCAGGACCGATCCTGTCAATTCAGGTGGTTACTGATATTACTTGCGTGTCTGGAGTGCTGACGGTCACCAAGAAAACGCTACACATTCCCGGCGGTAGGTCTACCTAATGCCAGCATCCGCAACGGCAATTTCTGAACCGTTTTCACCGACAACGGCGACGGTGTCTCAGCCGAGCGGAACGGCGACCGCTGGTTCTACTGGCGGCAGCATTATCAATTTGCAATCTACATATAGCATTGGGCCAACCGGTGGAGCATCTGGAACCAGTGGCGGCAGCACAACCCAAACGCTGTCTTGTTCTTCCTGCTGTTCTCCACTGGTGTATTATTTGCCAACATGGTTTAGCAGTTATGGCCTATGCCCAGGCGCTGTTGATAACACTGTGCCAGTAACACTAACCGCTACTTTTACTTTGTCTGGATATGGCGGTTACACTTTGGCTGAGATGTGTTTGCCAACATCAGCAAGTGTAAATGTAATTGCTGACGATCCTTTAAGGCCTTCAAACCTTTACATTATCACACCATCAACAACATGCTCTTTGGTTTCACCACCAACTACACGTTTTAATGTCAAATCACCTTTTGCCAATCCATACGATTGGGTTTTTACGGCTGCATTTATTACAGCCCACCAATTGTTGTACACTCTTACTCTTTGCAATTGCTCCACAAGTTTTGCGCTAAATTTATTTAATTCGGCATTTTTAAATGCAAATTCAATGACTTTGTCTAGTAGCAGTTGCTCGCCGTTTTCGCTCACATTTACTGGCGGCCAAATTTATCAGACTTACATTCGCAAAGGTTCATTCGACGTAACATTTACCCTATGAAACCATGTCCACTTGAACCGACCACCTGCGAATGCCGGGTGTGCTACCTCTACCTCACCAACCCGGAATACAACCGACTCTGGGGCGGCACCGGCATTGATCCAGCATTTCGCAAGCTATGGATCACCCGAACCACCACGCCATGCGTTCACCTGGGCGAATTCATCGAGGATCCAGCAACCTGCGGGTGCGGCGTGGCAGTGTTGCGTTCGTGTGCTGTGCATGGCCAGTGCCGAAAAATCGGCCAGGCTAAATCCGGTGAGTCGGTTTGTTCGACCTGTCCCGACTGGATGGCAAAAGGTGTCTGAGTTCGTCGGGTTATTTATTGTCGAGGTATGACACCCGCACTCATACTCTTGTTGTTTTGCGATATTAAGTCCCCGCCAGAGGTGCGCACGCCGTGCAACCGATTGGCGCGCGTCGAAGTGGTTTCAACCGGCAAAAACACGATCCTGATTCCACCAGCCGGTGACTGTGACGCATTCCAAGAGGTTGCGTCTAATGGCAAACTATCATTCCGAGTGATCTGCTACTCACCAGGGAAATACCGACTCACATTCGTGACCGCTGCCGGTGATGTTCCCGAGTACGCCACCACCGATATAATCGCCGGTGATCTGCCTGCACCTGTGCCACCAGTGCCGCCAGTTCCAACACCTGACGATATAACCAAGGATCCGCTGTACCAAGCACTGGCCAGCATCGTTGGCGGTTTGCAGGAATCAGACCAACAGAACAGCCTGAAGACACTGGCCGAACTCTACCGGCAAGGCGAAGTCATGGCCGGCCAGCACGCAACGCTTGGCGCATGGACTGGCGCGCTTAGACTACTCAGCCAGCAGGCCGGCCTTGGCAACAAGCTGATCACGGTCAGGCAGCGCATTGCGGACGAACTGTCCAGCGCACTGGGAACTGATCCGGCGGCCAACCTGGCGGGGGGACTCGGCGCAAGATGTGCCGCGCAGTGCCGCCGGATCAGCCTAATCCTTAACACCTTGGCACGGTGAAAACATGGCTGAGGTCGATGAGAATTTTGGTTGGGTCGAGGATCCCGCAGCGGTCGATGCGGTGGTTGCCGGCCTACCCATGCCAACATGGGGAGATACGCCAGCCAGCGCAGTGGATGAAGCCAGCCTGCCTGCCGAGGTGTTGGGATGGCAGGCATGGGCGAAGGCCAGCGGCACGGCATGGCCTGAACTGTCTCAGGGTTCTGTCGGCTCCTGCGTTTCGTTCGGAACCAGCCACGCGCTAATGCTCACGCAGGCCGGCGAGATCATCGCAGGTGATCCAGAGGAAACACGGATTCCCTGCATGGAAGCAATCTATGGTGGTTCACGCGTTGAGATCGGCGGTGGAAAAATATCCGGTGATGGTTCCATCGGCGCTTGGGCGGCAGAATGGGTGCGACGCTGGGGAGTAATAGCGCAGGGAATTTATGGCTCATACGATCTGACCAAATACGACCAGGCGCGTTGCCGGGACTGGGGCAAAAAAGGCGTACCGACTGAGATCGAGGACATAGCCAAAAAGCATCCAATCGGCAACTGCACACTGATCACATCGTTTTCAGATGCGGTCTCGGCACTTGGCCAAGGCTACGGTATTCAGGTCGCCAGTAACCGAGGATTCAGCCTGAAGCGCGACTCCGAAGGCTTTGCCGCACCGAGTGGTAGATGGGGCCACTCAATGTCGTTTATAGGCTACAGGAAAACCGGCAATCGACCGGGTTTGTTCATCGTCAATAGTTGGGGATTTAGCAGCACGACAGGTCCTAAATCACACCCAGACGCGCCGCCGAGCGGTTGGTGGGTGGATGCTGAGGTGGCGGATGGAATGTTGAAACAACGGGACTCGTTCGCATTCTCAAAGTTCACCGGGTTCCCGGCTCGTTCCATTAACTGGCTGATCTGAGGACCGCCATGGATGCCATTCAATTCATCAGGGAGTTTGGTTTGCCAACCATGGGACTCTGTGTCGCCGGCTACGCGTTTTGGCAATGCTGTTCTTGGATTGCACGCGAGCTAATTGTTCCACTGCGTGATCGGCATTTTGCATTTCTGCATTCACTGGAAAGCACGCTTGCTGTCCTCGCTAAAACACAACAGCAACTTGGCACCGAGATCGAGCGCATCACCGACATGATTCAAGGTCAACAGTTAAAAAAACAGGATAAAGAATAATGGCGAGTCTGGTGTACAACTCGTTTTATTACGACTCGTTCACGGGTTCGATTAACTGCGCCTCAAACACATTTAAATGCTTGCTTGTAACCAGTAGTTACACCGCTTATAAAGCGCACGATAAGCGCGACGACATTACCAACGAGGTTTCGGGAACAGGCTACAGCGCAGGCGGAAACGCTGCCACCTGCACAGTTGCCGCAGTGGACAACACCAACAACGATGTTGAAATAACATTCAGCATCGCAAGCTGGACCACCAGCACGATCACTGCACGCGGCGCGGTGATCTACAGGAGCAGAGGTGGCGCATCGAGCGCCGACGAACTGGTCTGCTACATCGATTTTGGCGCGGACATTAGCAGCAGCGCGGGAACTTTTGCAGTCACGATGAATGATCCAATTAAGGTCCAGAACTAGGAGAAGCCATGGCATCACTTGTTTACAATTCCGCCATACGGGATGCTTCGGTTGGCAATATCGATTTCGACAGCGATACATTCAAGATGATGCTGGTTACCAGCACATACACTGCTTCCAAGAGCCACGCAAAACGCTCCGACATTACCAACGAAGTTACAGGCACAGGCTACACGGCTGGCGGCAATGCTGCTGCCTGCACCGTGGCAGCAACCGACAATGTCAATAACGATGTTGAAATAACCTTTAGCATCACGAGTTGGACCAGCGCAACCATTACGGCACGGGCAGGTGTGATTTACAAATCTCGCGGCGGTGCTTCATCTGCTGATGAGTTGGTTGGTTATGTGGATTTCACGAGCGATACTACCAGCACCAATGGTACATTTGCGGTTACTATCTCTAGCCCACTGAAATTCCAAAACTAGGGATAAAACATGGCGCTCATTAGAGCTGACCGCGTCAAGGAATCATCTACTAGCACCGGCACGGGGGTATTTACCCTGGCCGGTGCTGATTCCACTTACCGGACATTCGCGTCTGTTTGTGCGGTGGCTGACACGGTTTACTATGTGATTGCTCACAGGACTAGCAATGAGTGGGAGGTTGGGCTCGGCACCTATAGCGCCACCAACACGCTGACCAGGACAACAGTTCACGCAAGCAGTAACGCCAACGCGGCTGTGGCATTCAGCACCGGCACTAAAGACGTACTGCTGGCGCTGACGAAAGCACAGCTAGAAACGTACGCCACTCTAGCTGGCACCGAGACGCTGACGAACAAGACTATCAGCGGCGCAAACAACACCATCACCAATGTTTCACTAACTACTGGCGTGACCGGCACTCTGCCACTAGCCAACGGTGGTACTGGTGCAACTACGCAGACAACAGCAGCTACTAGCCTGATCGGTAACCCTCCAAATGATGGATTGCAGTACACGCTGGCATCCAAGAAAACTAGCGGTACGCCATCGTTCTACTGGGTCGATTCGACTGGTTACGCTCCGACATTGGATTTGTTGTTTGCTGCGGATAAGACTCTCACGCCTTACTCTGGACCTACGCCAAGTTTTAGCAGGGCATCGACTGGCACATTAACTAATTCATCCGGCGTACTAACCACAGCAGCAGTAAACGCACCACGCTTCGACCATGTATACAACGGAACAAGCTGGGTGAGTAAAGGGCTGTTGGTCGAGGAGCAGAGGACGAATAGCGTTTTCTATTCTGAGCAGTTTAACTTGTGGGCAAAATCAAGATGCAATGTCACAGCTAATTCAATTACAGCTCCTGACGGAAACACCACAGCCGACTTATTGACGACATCTATTGCAGATGCCGTCAACGAAGCATATGTATATTCAAACAATGCACCATCTGGCCAGACTACTGTGTCTTGCAGCATTTTTGTTAAAAAAGGTAATTGCGATTATTTAAGGCTACAG
>Ga0209400_1001740_pt1 | contig 17145 bp, 16 predicted proteins | sample M_130807_EF_Meta_FD_187313 | JGI IMG/M metagenome (GOLD analysis project Ga0209400, IMG submission 187313) | Freshwater microbial communities from Lake Montjoie, Canada to study carbon cycling - M_130807_EF_MetaG (SPAdes) (version 2) | ecosystem: Environmental > Aquatic > Freshwater > Lake... | reverse complement strand
AAATGGTTTGTAACAAACTGCTCACCTGGATCATTTAGAGGTGATATTCATGATGCGATGAAGGATGCTGATATTTTTATTGGGGTAAGTGCGCCAAATGTTTTAACTGAGGATGATATTAAATCAATGGCTAAAAACGCCATTGTCTTTGCATTAGCAAACCCAGATCCTGAAATTGATCCAGTAATTGCTAGAAAATACGCTGCCGTGGTTGCAACTGGTAGAAGTGATCAACCAAATCAAATAAATAATGTTTTGGTCTTCCCTGGTTTTTTTAGAGGTTTACTTGATGCGAATATCACAAAAATTACCGATAACATGTTAGTTCTTGCTGCTGAAGCGATTTCATCATGTGTAAGTAGTGAACAGTTAAATGCTAATTTTATTGTGCCAAGTGTATTTGATTTAAATGTAGTGCAGAAAGTTGCTACAGCGGTTAAACAATCATCTAAATAATGAATAATTTTGCCGCATCCTTTGATGCCCAGCTATCACCAGTTGCACCATTTCTTTTTTATGTAGTAGTTGGTGGAGTAATATTTATTGAAACCGCTCTCTTAGTTGGTTTTTTTCTGCCTGGAGATTCATTGCTATTTTCTGCCGGTTTAGTTGCAGCGGCGCGAAACGATATAAATATTGTTGTTTTGATTTTTACAGTTTTCCTAGCAGCTTTTATAGGCGATCAAGTTGGCTATGTATTGGGCAGAAAGATTGGCCGGCCTTACTTTCAACGCAGAAATTCAAAAAGAATGCAGAAAATGCTTGCTAGGTCTGAGAGTTTTTATGAGAAATATGGCTGGTGGTCAGTGGTAATCGCTCGCTACATTCCTTGGGTTAGAACATTTGTGCCACCAATTGCAGGAACTGTAAAGATGAATTACTACAAGTTTTTATCAGCAAACGCTCTTGGCGCTTTTTTATGGGGAGTTGTAATTACCTTAGCTGGTTTTTACTCTGGCTCAATCTCTTGGGTTAAAGATATCTCCTACGGCCTTGCAACATTTTTTATTGGTGCCTCGTTAATTTCTGCGCTATTTAATTACTTGCGAGAAAAACGAGATTGACCATTTGCTATTACACCTAAATAGGTGAGCAATATTCCAGCAATTAAGTAACCTGAGATAACAGTTCCTTTGGTTGGCACAATAATGTCAATCAACAATGAACCAATTAACATTCCACCAACACTAAATAATGTGAACTCTAAAACGCCAACATGTTGCACGGCAACGGCAGAGAGTGCAATATAAAAGACTCCGATTGTGCCACCTAAAAACATCCACCAAGGTCCTGTTGTAAAGTTCATAACAGAGTGATCGGTAAAGATAGATCGAAGTAATAAAAGAAGTGATAAAAATGATGTACCAGTTATAAAGTTTAATAAAGATGTGGCAAAGCTCTGCTTTGAGTACGAGTTAATTTGTCCATTAAGTGCTCGCTGCACACCAACCCAAGTTCCTGCAAAGACTGCTAACCCAATTGCAAGAATTGAAAAATCACTCATTGAGAATCTATTCCAAGCAGATACAACCACTGCTAACACTGTAATGACCGCTGCAATTACTCTACGTTTGGTAATAATTGATCTACCAGTGCCGATTAATCCAACATGATCTACCCATAATGAGATTGCGGTTTGCCCGGCCAAAGACGCAACAGTAAATAGTGCAACACCTGAGATTGGCACAACATGAGTCTGCATCGCCACAAATGAAGCACCTAAAACACCGGCACCGATCCGCCACCTTGGTAATTGTTTTAAAGAGACTGATTTAAATATTTGAGAAAAACCAACTCTGACATCTTTTCTAAATAAAGCTATTAAGCAAACAAACGCAAGGCCGGTAGAGAAGGAGACTATTGCCGCCTCTAATGAATCATTCATTCGCGCAGATAACTCACCATTAATTCGTGACTGAACTGCGATTAAAACCCCAGAGAATGCCGATAAAAGCTCAAGCCGGAATACTTTTTCTTGAGATTTAATAAATCTCTCCTCTTACTTTTAAGGTAGGTGGAGAGTATAGAACTTATGGAAGAGCCGGGGCTGAATCTAATGTAATTGTGTATGTTTTAGATACACCGGTAGTTGATTCAACCACCATTACAACTTGATCACCCGGTGCGTGAGATCTAATCCTTACAATCGCAGATATTGCGTCACTAATCTTAAAACCATCAATTGTTTTAACAATTGAACCAACAGTAATGCCAGCCTTTTCAGCTGCTTTGCCAGGTGAGAGTAGATAAACCTTGGCGCCGATTCCGATGTAGGTTGGATCAAAAGAGACTCCCAAAATTGGCTTTGTGGATTTACCAGTTGCAATTAATTCCTCTGCAATTCGGGTTGCTTGATTTATTGGGATGGAAAAACCTAATCCAATGCTGCCGGTAGATGTTGCACCTAATGTTGCAATTGCTGAGTTGACTCCAACAATTCTTCCTTGTGCATCAACAAGTGGCCCACCTGAGTTGCCAGGATTAATTGCTGCATCAGTTTGGATTGCATCCATATAACTATCAACACTGGTAGAGCCAGTTGTTACTGGGCGATTTAATGCTGAAACAATTCCACTAGTGACAGTTCCAGATAAGCCAAGAGGTGAACCAAATGCAATCACAGCGTCACCGATTGCAATAGATGATGAATCACCTTTTGGAATCTCAGGTAAATTTCCTTTTTTAATTGAGATTACAGCTAAATCATAATCAGAGTTTCTGCCAACAATAACTGCAGGGTATACATCACCATTATTGAGCTCAACTGAGATTGTGCCACCAGATGCGGCACCCTCCACCACATGGTTATTAGTAATAATGTATGAAGTAGTTGAGTTTGACCTATAGATAGATCCAGAGCCTGTTCCATTTCCAGCTAGTGAGGTAATCTCGATTGAAACTACTGAGGGAGAGACAAGTTGGGCAATACTTTTAACATTGGCCCCGGTTGCACCAATATCTATTGCACTTCTGCCCTTTGCACAGTTTCCATTACTTGATGCATATAAAGCTTTAGTTTTATTATCAACACAAGCCTTAACAACTGGAACATTAGAAGGGACTGCAATTGCATACCCACCAACCGCAGTAGCCCCAATAATAAATCCAGTTAATACCTTAAGTAATGTGCTCTTCATATCTCTCCCTATTACTAATGCTTTATACGATCAGATAGTAGGTAGTTTACTTGAGAGTTTTCTGAGAAATTACTGCGGTAAAGTTAAGAGATGGATCAAGATTTAGTAATTCAAACCAATCGGTTGCTGCTCTATACCGTACTACCAAGTGAGTATGAAGTACTTGCTGTAGATCAATCTGAACCGAATCTTTGGGTAAATCGCGGGTTTTCTGATCCTGATAAGTATTTCTTAAATAATCCAAACCCAATTAAATATAGATTGCCAAGAGTCAGACAAAACCCTGAGTATGCAAAGTACTTACTTAGAGTTGCGGTATTAAAAGATAATCCAATAATTATTGCAAGTGCAGGTTTTCATGATGCACCTGATAGTGATGGCATGATAGAGATTGGTTTTGGTGTTGATAAAAAATACCAAGGTAGGGGATTTGGGCAAGAGCTTCTTCATGGAATGTGGTCTTGGGTAGTTAATGACCCGCAAATTAAAACTTTGCGATACACGGTATCGCCAGATAATTTGATATCTCAACATATTATTAAAAAACTAGGGTTTGAATACAAGGGGCAACAACTAGATGAAGAGGATGGACCTGAGGATATTTATGAATTAAGTGCCAGTGATTACAAATTAAAGTTCTAAGCACTCTCTTCATAACTCATATTTCTAACCTCAGAGTTAAATAGTGGTAAGACAATTGCAAATACAGTAATAACTGCCAAAATATAAATAAAGTTTTCTATCCCAAGTAAGGTTGAAAGTGGGGCAGCAATTGCTAGCCCGATTGGCCTAAACATAAGAGAGCCCATCGCATCAAAGGATGAGACTCTAGAGAGTGAATCCCTTGGTACTTTGCGTTGCAAAGCTGTGCTCCAAAGAGTGCCCCAAAGATCTAATGTGATGCCGAATAAAAAAGCACCAACCATAATTACAGCTAGTGACTGGGGCTTAGCAAGGGATGCGATATAAAAAGTAATAGTAAAAGATGAGAGCATAAGAAAACGCATTGGGTACTTGGGCTTTACTTTAATTGCGATTAATGAGCCAACTATTAAACCAACCGACTCTGCAGTTATCACAAATGACCATGATTTAGCCCCATCAAAGTGTTCTAGTGCAATAAGTGGGCCTAATACATTCTCTGCTGCTGCCCAGCACATCACAATAAATGAAAAGACCGCCACAATAATTACAATCCATTTAAAAGAGATAAAAACCTTCCAACCATGACGCAGATCATCGAACATAGTGTTTTCACTATGTTCTGCCCTTGGCGTTAAGTGACGAAAAGTGAAAATTAAAAGACCTGATATGAAAAATGATGCAGCATCAATACCTAAAGTTACCGAGGTTCCAAATGCGTCAATAAAAAATCCGGCACAGGCTGCACCGGCAATCATTCCGCTATTTGTTACAAGCGCATTTAAAGCATTACCTTTTTGTAAACCTGCCTCAGGTAGTACTGCTGGAATAACACCTGAAAATGCGGGCCAAAAAATTCCCCATAAAATACCAAAGCAACCATTAACTATTAGCAGTACTGCAATTGGAACATTACCGGTAGTAAAGTAACCAACCTGCACAAATAAAATTAAGCCAGCGGTCATATCGGTTAGGCCAACCATTCTTGCCCGCCCATACTTATCGGCAATTACCCCGCCAAAAGGTGCTGTAATCAAAAATAAAACTGTGGTGCTACCTAGAACTAAACCTAATAAATTTGCTGAGCCATTTGGCAGACCTAAGATTCCAAATGCAATTGCAATGGGACCCATGCCATTACCGTAATTTGAAATAAATCTTGCTAAAAATAACCTTTTGACATACTTATAGGCCAGTACCTCTTTTGCCTGCATTACTTATTTCTTTTTTCTATATCTCGTATCAGTCGGTGCATTTCATTTGTAATCTCTTTTAATTGAGCCATCTCTTTATTTGCTATCTCCTGAGATTGCTTTGCCAATTCAAACTCCCCAAGAGAGGCGGCATGTGTTTCATCTATTTTTTGCTGCATTCCGCGAGATGAGGCATCTTGTCCAACCATAATTATTGATAAAAGAACTAACTGCAAAAATGTCTGCGCAACCCAAGCGACAATAACAATTGGATCCCCACTTCTAAGGGCTGCGGGTAATGAGATTAATGCGATGGCAGCGAATATATACGCACACCACATTGTGCTAACAAAACTTGTAATTTTAGTTGCGATTTTTTGATTAAAATTATTTAGCCGACTCATGTCGTAATTCTAATCCTTATTTTGTAATTGGCCTATCAGGTAGCTTTAACTTGCTGGCAATAACACTTAAAATCAACAATCCAGTAATAAGTCCAGTAAGCCAGAGCCAATGAGCGCCAACTCCTAATAATGTGCCGGCAAGAGTTGGCCCAATTATTAATGAAATTTGCCAAGCATTTGTGCCCGCTGCGTTATATCTTCCACGTAGATGTTCTGGTGCTAATTGGTTAACAATTGATGGCAGGATTGGTGACCAAATCATTTCGCCAAATGCAAATATAAATTGGCAGCCAATAACAAGGATGAGTGCATTTGATTTAAAAACTCCACTTGCTGCCAAACAAATCCAAGCAACTGCCCAGATTAATACGGCGATTGAGATGCCGGTTTTGCGCTTCATTAATATCAACTTCTTATTTATATAAAGCTGAAATGCAGCAATTACAAATGTATTAACCGCATAAGCCCAAGCTAAATCCCTAGGTTGTAAGCCAGAGACTGAGGTTGAAAATGCCGTAAAGCCAACCTCAAGTTGGCTGTAACTAAATAAGACAGCAAGCATTGCAACAATCCAAAACTTAAGAAAGATTTTATCAGCCAATACATCTTTCCAACCACCCTCTAGCTTTGCATTTGCTATTCGCTCACTATGGGTTCTTCTCCCAACATCACCCAGAGTAAGTACGGTAACTAAATAAACTAGGTATGAAAGGCCATCGCCAATAAATAAAAGTTCAAAGGTTCTGGCATTATCTAATGTGACCACAAGGGATGAAACTAGGCCGCCAATTCCAATCCCAAGATTTGACATTGCAAATTGAGCTCCGTAGATTCGCACACGTAGTGGTTCAGGTGTTAACTCAGTTGATATCGCATTCTGACTTGGCCACATTGCAGATTGACCAATTGCACAAATAGTTGTTACAAAAAAAGCCATTGGAATTGTCTTTACTAAACTTAACCCACAGTACCCAACTGAACTAACAATTAAAGATGCAAGTAGCACTGGCTTAGGGCCCCACTTATCAATCAAACTTCCAACGAGTGGAGATACAGCAAGGGAAGCCATAGCGCCATAACTTGCAATTAATCCAGCAACTGCAATCGGAAAGCCTCGAACATTATGAAAATAAATAAATGTGTAGGGAAGTACCAAACCATTTCCTAATGCAGATAAGGCAATACCGACCAACATAATTCTTGCCTTACGAGGCAATTTATCCACATTATTTATACTCAATTACTTAATAATCTCTTTATAGGTAGTTATCTCCTCTAGAAAATCCATATCTGGCTCAACTCCAATACCAGGAGTATTTGGCACATTTAGGTAACCATCCTCCATCACAAATGGTGTAGTTATATCTTGCTTAAAGTAACGAGCAGATGCTGATGTGTCACCGGGTAAGGTAAATCCAGGAAGTGCTGCTAAGGCAAGGTTTGCAGCCCTGCCAATTCCAGTCTCAAGCATTCCACCACACCAAACTGGAATCTTATTTTTAAGGCAAAGATCGTGAATCTTTACCGATTCAATATATCCACCAACCCTGCCTGGTTTGATATTAATAATAGTGGTTGCCTTAAGAGCTAAAGCATCCTCTGCAGCTTGCAAGGAAATAATTGATTCATCAAGACAGATAGGAGTCTTTACTTCTTTAGATAGGAGTGCGTGTCCTAAAATATCATGCTCGTCTAATGGTTGCTCAATTAGTAATAAATTAAACTCATCTAACTTTGCTAGATGTTTTCCGTCAGCTCTTGAATACGCTTGGTTTGCATCAACCTGGAGTGGAATTTCTGGATATAAATTTCTAATGTATTTAATCGCTTCAATATCCCAGCCTGGTTCAATCTTTAGTTTTATTCGGCGGTATCCAGCATCAACATATGATTTAACCTCTTCACCTAATGCCTCTAAATTATTTGCAATACCAACCGATACACCACACTCGACCTTACTTTTTGTCGCACCAAGGTATACCGCAAGTGATATTTTTTCATCACGAAGTTGTGCATCTAAAATTGCAGTTTCAAGAGCGGCTTTTGCCATCTGCCCGCCTAAATATGGTTTTAAAATAACCGGCACATCTTCAGCACTTATTTCTTGCTTACTTTTAAGTGCTGGTATTAAAAATCTCTTCATTAGATCAATACAGCCGGCCACATACTCGGGTGAATAAAGTGGCTCAGACATTGCAACACACTCTGCCCAACCAACTGTGCCATTCTGGTTTGTAACCTTAACCATTAAAACTTCACGAGAGGTTTGAGTGCCAAACGAGGTTCTAAATGGCCTAACTAATGGCAAGTGAATTACGCGCAGTTCAATCTCTTTTATTTTCATACCCTCACAACATATTCATTATTTGCTGAAAAACCAACTACTTTGCCGCCCTTTTCAAAAGCCCGCATAAATTCTTCTCTTACCTTATGCCGCCACTTAAGATTTTCAGATATATCTTCACTCCTTATAGCAACAATATCTTCCGGAATTTTAATCAGCGTATCTGCCTTGTCAGGATTTGTAATTACACTTTTTGCTACTGGCTGATCACCTGCAACCTTCCAACTTGCCATAACTCGATCTGATTCATCCCCTGCATTTAGTGCATCTGGCATATCGCCATAAAAATTAGGATAATAAGCTGAAATATCAATACCAAGCTTGATTAAGTTTAATTTTGCATTCCGCGCGACTAGTGGATCAAATGTCCAAGTTATTTCCTTATAATTATTTTTCTTAGCCCAATTCCATTGATCTATTTTTAAAGAGTATCCAATACCTTTATCGCGATATTTAACTAACACTGCGGTCATATGTGAGTGAAGGTGAAGTCCTTCAGTTGTCGCTGGAAATGCAAAGGCTGCGCCAACACACTTTTCATCAATAAAAGCTCCAGAAAGATAAGCACCGCTATGAACCATTGCTTGTAGTAAGTTGGGGGTTATTTCAGTTCCAGAATCCATGGCCCAGGTTTGATCAAAAATTTGGCGGCCAAGAGTTTGATCGGTAAGGGTTTCTAATCTTCGAACTTGGATTTGAGAATTCACTTAGTAATCTTATTGGTGCGCCCGCAGGGATTCGAACCCCGAACCTTCTGATCCGTAGTCAGATGCTCTATCCGTTGAGCTACGGGCGCAAAGTAGTAAGCGATGGGAAGTCTATCGATTTATTAAGACCTACCCAAACTTATTAGCAGCTTCCAATCCACCTCTTTTACGCGAGGTTTTCCTGCAATTTCACCAGAAATAACTTCAGATGCATTAATTTTTTCCCACGCAAGCTGATCAATTACTTCATGTCCTGACTTTATTAACGAAGTAATACCTTCAGAAACCTTAGGTTCTTTTAAGTTTTCTATTATTAAATCAACAACATCACTTGAGTCACTCTTATTTGTTCCAATCACACCAGTTGGTCCGCGCTTTGCCCAACCTGTTGTGTAAACATTGTGTTCAATGTATCCGGCTATATTGTTGATTCGACCATTTGCAATTGTGATTCCAGGGTACTCAACTGCGTCATAACCAATTGCAGTAATAACTAATCCAGTTTTAATTGTAAAGGTATCTTTGGTAAGAATAACCTTTCCGTTCTCAACCGTATTAATCATAAATACAACCTCTTCGACCTTTTTATTACCTTTGATCTCAATAGGTGTTGATAAGAATTTAATCTCTAATTTTCTGTCAACTCCTTTTTTGGCGTGCTCAGCGATTAATTTCATTGCCTCTAGATTATGTTTTAAATCTTTCTCTATCTCACCACCAATATTTGCTCTTTCAGTAGCTGCCTTAACCTGTTTTTCATCAATATAAACATCGGTATTTTCTAGCTTTGGTAGGTCTCGTAGCTCAGGTGCTGTAAAAGCTGCATGTTCTGGTCCACGCCGACCACAAATAATCACTGTGCGAATATTGCTTTGTTTTAATTTTACAAGCGCATGCTCTGCCACATCAGTTGGATCAAGCTCGGTTGGATCAATCGCCAACATTCTTGCCACATCCACAGCCACATTTCCAGCACCAATTACCACTGCGGTGTCGCAAGATAAATCAACCTCTGTATTTACGTAATCTGGATGGGCGTTATACCAAGGAACAAAATCAGCAGCCGATAATGAGTTGGCTAACTCCTCTCCTGGAATACCTAACTTGCGCCCTTTTGAAGCACCTGTTGATAAAACCACTGCATCATATTGATCTCGTAAATCTTTAAGGGATATATCTTTGCCCAACTCAACATTGGCAAATAATCTAAAGTTTGGCTCTTTAGCAATCTTTTCAAAAACCTTTGAAACAGTTTTAATCTTTGGATGATCAGGGGCCACACCACTTCTTACCAACCCCCATGGGGTGGGGAGGCGTTCAATCATGTCGATGGCAAAGGTGAGCTCTTCAGTTTGAGCTTTTGTAATGCTTGGGCGGTGAAGTATCCGGCAGGGCCAGCACCAACAATTGCGATTTTAAAGGTAGGCAACTTCCCCCCAATTTTATTTATTACCTATTTTATTTTGGCGGAGACGAGAGGATTTGAACCTCCGAAACCCTTTAGGGGTTAACCTCATTAGCAGTGAGGCGCACTAGACCGGGCTATGCGACGTCTCCAACGTGTAAAGATTACCGCCCATTGCAGGGCTAGCCAATTTAGCCCTACTAGATAGGCTTATCAAATGAGTTCTGGATCTACCAACAATGAAAAGGCGCTTGAAGTGAGAACACATGATATTCCAATTGCTGAGGCAATGACAGATTTTATGATGCAAGGTTGGGCACCCTCTCCACTTACTGGAATTACTGCTCATCCATCAATTCCGTATACAAAAATACGTAGAGAGAAATTGTCTAAACAATATGTTGGTAAAAGATTAATTTTTCCTTCCGGATCTTTAAAAGTAAGAAGTAATGACTCAGATTTTCCATACCGTGCTCACTCTGCCTATAGCTGGTTTACTGGCATAGTTGCATCCGACTGTGTTCCTGATTCACTCTTTGTGATGGAACCAAATGGTTCATCCCATGACGCTCTGTTATTTATCCATCCAAGGTCACCTCGTGATAGCGATGAATTTTATAAAAATGCCCGCCATGGTGAGTTTTGGATAGGTCGGCGCATGACATTGGAGGAGACTGAGACAAAGTATCAATTAAAGGTGCGCCAAATTGAATCAATTGAAGAGTTCTTAAAAAATGATAAGGAAACACTTTTAGTTCGTGGTCAAGATAGCGTTATAGATAAATTAATTACCGAAGATGAAGAGGCAGAGAAAGAGTTTTTAAACTTTATTTCAATAATGCGCGCAGTAAAAGATCAGTATGAGATTGATGAGATGCAAAAGGCAATTGATGCATCCGTTCGTGGCTTTGCCGATATGGTCCGAGTTTTTCCAGCTGCAACATCTGTGCCAAGGGGTGAGCGAGTAATTGAGGCCGCTTTTTATGGCAGAGCAAGGTTAGAAGGAAATGACAATGGGTATCCAAGCATTGTCGCATCTGGCGCGCATGCTTGTATTTTGCATTGGATTAAAAATGATGGTGATGTTTTACCTGGAGATTTAATTTTAATTGATGCCGGTGTTGAGGTTGAATCCCACTACACCGCAGATATCACTAGAACATTTCCAGTCAATGGAAAGTTCACTGAAGCCCAGCGGAAGATTTATATGATTGTTTATAAGGCCCAACAGGCAGGAATTGGCGCGGTTAAACCAGGTGCAAAGTTTAAGGATTTCCATAACGCCTGCATGGTTGAGATTGCCAGAGGAGCAGCTGAACTGGGTGTGCTGCCAATGACACCGGAGGAGTCTTTAAAACCAGAGAATGGTCTGCACAGAAGATGGCAGTTTCATGGCTCTGGCCATCACCTAGGTATTGATGTGCATGATTGTTCACATGCTAGAAAAGAGCAGTATGCCGAGGCGGTATTAGAGGCTGGAATGATATTAACTGTTGAACCTGGCTTTTATATCCAACCAGATGACACTTTGTTCCCTGAAGAGTATCGAGGCGTGGGGGTGCGAATTGAAGATGACATCTTGGTTACCCAATCTGGGGCCAAAATATTAAGTAATGCCTTACCGCGCCACCCAGATGAGGTTGAGGCTTATATGGCAAAGATGCTTAAGTAATTAGCTCTTTGTAGCTGCTTTAACTTCAACTATCTCACATGGTGCGCCATCACAGCAATTTGTCTTCATATGACAATTTGGACATAGCCATCTAGTTGAAACTGGATCATATGGCGCCCCGCAAAAATCACAGGGCATCTGATTATTAGCACCCATAGTAATTACTTGGTAGCTCTCTTAAATAATTGATTTAAGAATGTAGTAACAATTGAGATTATTAATGATGCAGCAAGCGCAGACCAAAAGTTATTAATATCTAACCGATCACTCCACCTTGCAGTAAGCATCAACATCGCAGCATTAATAACAAATGAAAATAGACCAAGGGATAAAAGTATTGCTGGCAAGGTTAATAACTTAACCAGGGAGCCTAACAGGCCGTTTATTAGACCAAATAAGAAAGCAACCCAAAGATATGTTTTAGCCCCGCCGATTATTGTTATTCCAGAGATTAAAGATGTCGCTGCCCAAAACGCTAGCGCACCGCTTACTAAGCGTAGAAGCAATCTCACGTATTAAAGAATACCCTCACGTTTGCGAATTTTAGATCCAAGCCATCTAACTGGATCATATTTAATATCAACTACCCGCTCCTTCATTGGGATAATTGCATTATCGGTAATCCGAATGTGCTCAGGGCACACCTCAGTACAACACTTTGTGATGTTACACATTCCAAGCCCGTGTTCCTCTTGCGCCTTCTTCTTGCGGTTTTTAAGCATATCTAGTGGGTGCATATCAAGCTCGGCAATACGAATAAAAAATCTTGGACCAGCAAATGATTTTTTATTCTCTTCATGATCTCTAATTACATGGCAGGTGTCTTGGCATAGGAAGCACTCAATACATTTTCTAAACTCTTGTGATCGCTCAACATCAATCTGTTCCATCCTGGCTTCACCTGGCTTTAAGTCGGCTGGGGGTGAGAATGCTTCAACCTCCATCGCCTTCTTATAATTAAATGAAACATCGGTTACCAAATCTTTAATTACCGGAAATGCTCGAAGTGGAGTGATAGTGATGGTTTCATCCTCTTTAAAGTTTGCAACCTGAGTCATACAGGCAAGCCGTGGCTTGCCATTGATCTCCATCGAACATGAACCGCACTTACCAGCTTTGCAATTCCAACGAACCGCTAGGTCGCCCATTTGGGTTGCTTGCACGCGGTGAATTACATCAAGGACTACTTCACCCTCATTTGCCTCAACTGAAACATCTTCTAATTTTCCAGTGTTAGCATCTCCGCGCCAGATACGTAACTTTATATTTTTAGCCATTATCTGCCGCCCTTTGCCATCTCGTCCTTGCTCATATATTTTTCAAGCTCATGCACATCAAATAGATCAAATAACTCCTTAGGCATAGATGGTAACTCTTGTTGTTTAACAACTACCTCTTTGCCATTAAAGGATGAGATGTTATTTAGTGTTCGCCACTTTGGATCCATAGTTGGGAAATCATCTCGTGTATGTCCGCCACGGGATTCCTCTCTGACAATTGCAGATTTTGCGGTGCTCTCTGCCACCAACAACATATTATCTAAATCAAATGATAGGTGAAATCCTGGGTTAAACAATCTACCGCCAGTAACTGAAACATTTTCAATTCGTTTTCTAATATCGGCAATCTTGCTTATTGCATCACTTAGCTCACTCTTTGTTCTAATAATTCCAACTAGGTTGTGAGTAATCTCTTGTAACTCTTGGTGAAGTGAATATGGATTTTCACCCCCGGTGCGTTTAAAGGGAGCTGCAATTCGCTCAGTTGCATTTTTAATTGCACCCTCAGATACCTTCACAGGTTGTGATTGTTTAACATAGGAAGCCGCACCAGCTCCAGCACGGCGACCAAAAACTAATAAATCAGATAAAGAATTTCCACCTAATCTATTTGAACCATGCATACCGCCGGCAACCTCACCTGCTGCAAATAAACCAGGAACACCAACTGCAGCTGCAGTATCTGGATCAACCTCAACCCCGCCCATTACATAGTGGCAGGTAGGACCAACCTCCATTGCCTCCTTTGTAATATCAACTCCTGCTAATTCATAAAATTGATGCCACATCGATGGCAGACGTTTTTTAATTACCTCAGCCGTTAAACGCTTTGAAACATCTAAAAATACTCCACCATGTTCACTTCCACGCCCAGCCTTAACCTCAGTGTTAATCGCACGTGCTACTTCATCTCTTGGTAGTAACTCAGGCGGCCTGCGATTATTATCTTGATCTAAGTACCAACGATCTGCCTCTGCCTCATTATCGGCATACTTATCCTTAAATACATCTGGAATATATTTGAACATAAAGCGCTCACCTTTATTATTTGTAAGAACTCCACCCTCACCACGTACTGATTCAGTAACTAAGATTCCACGCACCGATGGTGGCCAAACCATGCCAGTTGGATGAAATTGCAAAAACTCCATATCAACTAAATTGCCGCCGGCTTTTAGAGCTAGCGCATGTCCATCTCCTGTGCCTTCCCAAGAGTTACTAGTAATTTTAAATGTTTTACCAACCCCACCAGTTGCCAAAATAACAGCCTGTGCTTCAAATAAAACCTCTACGCCATTTTCACGCTTGTAGCCATAAACACCAGATACTTTGCCACCTTCTTTTAATACTTCAGTAATCGTGACCTCAGCAAATACCTTAATAAAACTCTCAGCATCTCCATGCTCTTTTTTGTCCTGTTGTTGCATCGCCACAATCTTTTGTTGCATAGTTCTAATTAACTCAAGGCCGGTTCGATCTCCAACGTGGGCAAGACGTGGATACTCATGTCCGCCAAAGTTACGCTGTGAAATCTTGCCTTCTTTGGTTCTATCAAAGAGTGCGCCCCATAATTCAAGCTCCCAAACTCGATCAGGAGATTCCTTGGCATGAAGCTCTGCCATTCGGTAGTGATTTAAAAACTTTCCACCTCGCATGGTGTCTCTAAAGTGAACCTTCCAGCCATCATTTTCATTGACATTACCCATAGATGCTGCAACACCACCCTCTGCCATCACGGTGTGTGCTTTACCAAATAAAGATTTACAAATAATTGCTACCCGAAGACCCGCTGTTCTTGCTTCAACTGCTGCGCGCAACCCAGCACCGCCTGCACCAATTACCACCACATCAAAGTTGTGGCGCTCCATTTGAATTTTTTCACTCATTGTTAATTAACCTTTAGAAGAAGTAGAAATTGGTAATGGCCCCACTTGAGACCTGGCGGACATAAAAATCTGAGAAGGCAACCCAAAATAGTGAAACCCAAGCAAAATTTGGATGGTAGTGATTTAACTTTGAAACAACTGTCCAAGCTTTATATCTAATTGGATGCTTTGAAAAATGTTTTAACCGGCCACCGATGGTGTGACGACAGGTGTGGCAGGAGGCTGAGTAGAGCCATAAAAATATTGCATTCCCGAGAAGTACTAATGTGCCAACGCTCATATGGCCCCAATGCTTTTCTGGGTTTCTAAAGGCTAATACCGCGTCCACCGTAAGTAGCACATTAAAGATTAATCCAATATAGAAAAAGTAACGGTGGCCATTTTGTAATATCAATGGCGCTCTGGTTTCACCTGTGTATGTTTTATGGGGCTCAGCCACTGCACAAGCAGATGGTGATTGCCAAAAGGAGCGGTAGTAAGACTTGCGGTAGTAGTAACAGGTAAGACGAAAGCCAAGTGGAAAGATTAAAATAAATAATGCAGGAGATATTGCTAATCCAAAAATTACTACCTTGCCAATTGGTGTGCCTAAGAGTGAGGAACCTTCAACACATTGTGTTGATAAACATGGTGAGTAAAAGGGTGAGATTAAGGGTTCGGCAAAGTAATGCGCACCTTCAAATGCTCTAAAGGTTGCATAGATAATAAATGAAATTAAAACGCCAACAATTGCTAATGGTTGAAGCCACCACTTATCTGTTCTAAGTGTGCGCTCTGAAATCTTGGCCCGACCGGCGGAGAAAACACCTGTTTTCTTTTTGCCGGAATCAATAATCGCCATGGGCCAAGTTTGCTCTTGGTAATTGGTAAGCGCTAGGTGAGAGTGGGCTGGGTAGATATGAAATCAAACACAAATTAATAAATTCTGGCGGAGGGCGTGGGATTTGAACCCACGAAGGTTTCCCTTGCCGGTTTTCAAGACCGGTGCACTCGGCCGCTATGCGAGCCCTCCGTGGGCAAACTTACCTGCAATAGCGGTGGTGCCAAAATTAACCGTTAATTATTCGGGAAGTTCTATTAATCGCTCGATCACCTTTGCCACACCATCATCTTCATGCGCATCTGTTTGAAACTTTGCATGCTTCATTAAATCCGGATGTCCATCGCCCATCGCCCAAGAACGGCTTGCCCAGGAAAGCATTGAAAAATCATTTGGGTTATCACCAAATGTCACACAATCATCGGCTGTAAAACCATGACGGGATGCAATCTTAGAAAGTGTTGCACCCTTACTAACACCATGAGCTGAGATCTCTAATAGTGAATCTGTTGAGTTTGAATGGGTAACTGTTGCAATGCCGGTTAATGCTTTACTTGCCAGAGCTAACATCTCATCGGATGAAAACTCACCATCAGAACATCTTGCTAACATTTTAAGTGAGGGAGCGGTAATCGCTTCCTCTATTTTGTTCACACCCACATTATCTGAGCCAATATCCCACCTTGGCACATACTTTTTTTCACGGTGAAAAGTTTCGCCAATTTCAGTAGCAAATGATACTGGCGGAATTACTTCGCGTAATCGCTTAACTGTTTCTAGTTGCGCATTAACTGAAAACAACCATTCCTCTAACACGTTTCCATTAATAAAGTCATAGAGCATTGCGCCATTGGCACAAATTCCTAAACCAAAATTAAAGTTCTCTTTAATCTCAACCATCCATCTGATGGGACGGCCCGTAACAAAGTAGATCTCAATTCCGGCAGCATGGGCTGCGGCAAATGCAATCTTGGTTCGCTCTGAGATAAATCCGTAGTGGGCAACAATTGTGCCATCAAGATCGGTGCCAATTAACTTTGGTCTCTTGCCAGTTACAGTTTGTAAAACACTCACGCTGGAACCAAAGTATCCATTCCAAGAAATGGAATTAATGCCTTTGGCACCTTAACACTGCCATCTTTTTGTTGATGGTTTTCTAGGATTGCCACAATTGTTCTTGGGATTGCAACTAATGTGCCATTTAAGGTGGCAACTGGCTTTGTTCCCTTTTCATCTTTGTATCTAATGTTTAATCTACGTGCCTGAAACTGAGTGCAGTTTGAGGTGCTTGTAACCTCACGATAAGCATCCTGGGTTGGAATCCAAGCTTCAATATCAAATTTTCTAACCGCGCTTGCTCCTAAGTCACCACTTGCAACATCAATAACTCGGTAGGCGATCTCTAATGAATTAAAGAACTCTTTTTCCCAATTAAGTAACTTCTTGTGTTCGGCTTGCGCATCCTCTGGTTTACAAAATGTAAACATCTCAACCTTTTCAAATTGGTGCACCCGAATAATGCCGCGGGTATCTTTGCCGTAACTGCCTGCCTCTCTTCTAAAACATGGTGAGTAGCCGGCGTATCTAATTGGCAGGTTCTCTAGAATTTCATCCATGTGAAATGCTGCAAGTGGCACCTCTGATGTGCCAACTAA
>Ga0209400_1001739_pt1 | contig 17147 bp, 15 predicted proteins | sample M_130807_EF_Meta_FD_187313 | JGI IMG/M metagenome (GOLD analysis project Ga0209400, IMG submission 187313) | Freshwater microbial communities from Lake Montjoie, Canada to study carbon cycling - M_130807_EF_MetaG (SPAdes) (version 2) | ecosystem: Environmental > Aquatic > Freshwater > Lake... | reverse complement strand
AACCGAGTTGAAGTAAAGACCGGCTTCAACTAGATCGCCATTATCGGAAACCCAGACTGCTTCTGCATCTTCGGGGATGTCCCTGTGGTCGATACCTGGCCCAAGTTTTGCAATGGTTGGCTTTGATTTAGCTATTTCAAGGACAAATTCAAAAGATGGAGAGAGATCTTGAAGGTCAAATTTGCGCTTAGTCGTTTCCCTTGATGGGCCATCCAACTCTCTTCTAGCTGGATCTATAAAGAATCCTTGATATTGGGTTAGCTCCAGCTTTGTTACATCCGCCTGGTCAACAGTCACTTTTGGAAAACTAGCAAGATTATATGCCGCAATTGCTGCCGTCACTTCGTCAAGTTCGAAAGCTGATACTTCAATATCAAGTGATGCCATAGCCAAGGTTTCTGCACCGATGCCGCAACCGAGATCAGCTACATTCGTTACTCCAGCGGCTCTAAATCTGCCGGCATGGAGAGCTGCGACTTTGAGTCGCGATGCCTGCTCTAGACCTGCTTCGGTAAAGAACATGGAATTAGCAAATTCTCCGAATTTAGCCTGAGCTCTCCTTCTAAGCTTTGCTTGACTAAGAACGTTTGCAACCAACTCTGGACTGTGGCCCGCTTTTCTCAGCTTGGAAACCAGCGAGAGCACGTCGGTCTTGGTTTCTAAATCACCGACTTCAGCCAGCAGGGATTGCCCGGCGGGGCTAATCAGAGTTAGAAAACTGGCGCGATCCATAGGTCAACGCTAACAGCCAGCAATTAGCACTCTGGTTGCGTGAGTGCTAATGAAGGGGATAAACTGAAGACTGCGCTTGAGTCTAATTCAGCGCTTATTCCCATTTTCAATAACAGAAGAGGTCAAACGTGTCGGTTTCAATTAAGCCGCTTGAAGATCGCATTGTTGTTTTGCCAGTAGAGGCAGAGCAGGTCACAGCATCAGGTCTGGTAATTCCAGACACCGCTAAGGAGAAGCCTCAGGAGGCTGAGGTCATCGCCGTAGGTCCAGGTCGCATCGACGACAATGGTAACCGTGTTCCACTAGACATCAAGGTCGGTGACCGTGTTATCTTCTCGAAGTATGGCGGCACTGAGCTGAAATACAACGGCAAAGAGTACTTGGTACTCTCAGCCCGCGATGTGCTTGCAATCGTAGAGCGCTAGAGATATTTAGCATTAGCCCCGAGATTACTCGGGGCTTTTGCGTTTAAGGGTGCAGACTAATAGGCAATAGGATTTTAGGCAACAGAGGCTAAGGTAGAGATTTGACCAATCAAGTGGATACAAGCGACGATGTCGTTGCAGTCCCGCTGAGCCACCCCTGGCGGTGGATTGCTGGTGGTCTCGCTACCGCACTACTGCTTAGTTTCATCTGGGCAGTTTTTAGTGCGAAATCGATTCAGCACGATATCGTCCTCAAGTTTCTATTCGACCCAAGAATTCTTATCGGTATGGCAGTCACTATTGTCGTGACAGTGGTCTGTATGGTTGCAGCAACTATTTTGGCAACTCTGCTGGCCATCATGAAGCTAAGTGAAAACCCCTTGCAGCGTTGGCTGGCAACTGGCTTTATTGAGTTTTTCCGGGGCACTCCTTTGCTTTTGCAGATTGTGTTCTGGGGCTATTTAGGAATTATCTTTCCTCAGCTAATTCTGGGAGTTCCTTATACCGAGATTGTTTTCCTTAGTGGAAAGACAAGCGATCTAATTCCGGCCATAGTTGCTGGAATCATCGCCCTGTCTTTGAACGAGGCAGCTTACTCTGCAGAGATTGTTAGAGCTGGAATTTTGGCTGTTGATAATGGCCAAGTTGAAGCCGCTAAGTCTCTGGGCATGTCATCCAGTTACACAATGCGCAGAATAGTTTTACCGCAGGCGATGCGAGTGATTATTCCACCAATGGGTAATGAGTTCATCGGAATGCTTAAGAACACCTCGTTGCTACAGGTGATAGCAGTTGCTGAGCTATACACAGCGTCAAGCACAATCTCATCGGCCAACCTAGCTCAGATTGAACTCTTGATGGTTAGCGGTTTTTGGTACTTAGTAATGACTACTGTCTTGGGCATTCCTCAGCGTGCTTTAGAACGTCACTATGGTAGAGGCTTTGCAGCAGTTGGCGGCAGGTCTGCTCCTCGGGCATTCAAGGTTGGTAAACGCTAATGAATAATTTGATGGTCGATGCTCGTAATGTTAGAAAAGTTTATGGATCCAACCAAGTCCTAAATGGAATTAGCTTGACTGTTGAGCAAGGTGAGGTGCTCTGCATAATCGGACCTTCTGGATCTGGTAAGTCAACTTTCCTTAGATGCCTAAATCACCTCGAATCAATCAATGGTGGCCGAATCTATGTCAACGACCAGTTGATGGGTTATCGCCAGATTGGCAAAGTGTTGCACGAACTAAAGCCTCAAGATATTGCTAAACAGCGCCAGGCAATTGGTATGGTCTTTCAAAGGTTCAACCTCTTCCCGCACATGACTGCTCTGCAGAATGTTATTGAAGCTCCTATTGGGGTTGCCGGTGTCAACCCTGAAGAAGCTAAGAAACAAGGTTTGGAATTACTAGCTCAAGTTGGTTTGCAAGATAAAGCAGATCACTACCCTGCCCAGCTCTCAGGTGGACAGCAGCAAAGAGTTGCTATTGCCCGAGCTCTTGCCATGAAGCCGAAGTTGATGCTTTTCGATGAGCCCACCTCGGCTCTAGACCCAGAACTTGTCGGGGATGTTTTAGACGTCATGAAAAACCTCGCCAAGGCAGGCATGACCATGATCGTGGTCACTCACGAGATGGGCTTTGCCAGAGAAGTTGCCGATAAAGTGGTATTTATCGACAAAGGCGTCATTGTCGAGCAGGGTAAACCTAAGCAGGTCTTAGATAACCCTCAAGAGATTAGAACCAAGTCATTCCTGAATAAAGTCCTTTAGTGAAACTAACCAAAGAGAGCGAGAAACAAATGGCTATAAAGAAACTAGGTCTAGTAGCGGCTATGTCTGCTGGACTATTACTCCTTGCTGGCTGTGCCGGTACCAACACTGTTGATAACGGTGTTGACCAGTCAAAGGTTGACAAGGCAGCGCAGGCACTGTTGCCGGCTGACTACCTAAAGAGCGGCATTGATGTTGCCAGCGACATTCCTTACGAGCCATTCGAATACGAGGATGAAAACGGCAAGCTAATCGGTTTCGATGTTGACCTAGGAGCTTTGATTAGTCAGAAGCTAGGTGCAGAAGTTAGATTCAACGACGCTGTCTTCGACACCATCATTCCTAATCTTGAAGCTGGAACAAACGACATCATCATTAGCTCGATGAGCGACACCCTTGAGCGTCAAGCGAAGGTTGACTTCGTTGACTACCACATCGGTGGATCACAGATGATTGTTGCCAAGGGTAACCCTGAAGGTATAGTCGATGCAGCTAGCCTCTGTGGCAAGACTGTAATCGTTCAAAACGGAACAATTCAGATTGATCTTGTTGGAAAGATGTCAGCAGACTGTGAAGCAGCAGGCAATGCAGCAATCACCGTCACCACACTTCCTGATGCACCTCTCATGGAGAATGCTCTTCGCGCAGGTCAGGGTGACGCTGTAATGATGGACTCACTTGTAGCTCAGGGTGCTGCGGCTAAGGCGGGAAACGGCGAGTACTTCGAAGTCGTTAACGACCCAGCTGCTCCTAGCGGTTACGATGCTGGTTTTGTCGGCATTGCCATCTTGAAGAGCAACACAGCTCTTCGAGACGCAATCCAGGCAGCAGTTCAGTCACTGATTGACGACGGACAGTATTCTGCTCTTCTAGAAAAGTGGAACATGTCTTCAAACGCCGTTAGCTCAGCTAGCATCAACGGAACCAAATAATTCAGCACTAAGAGATTACGGGTCGGCCAGTTTGGTCGGCCCGTTTTCTTTTGTGGATAACTTCAGCGCAAAGTTTTTGAACAAACTAGCATCGAGCGATGCGAAAGTTATCTGTCATCGGTTCTTCACTACTGCTTAGCATCATTGGTATCTATTTGGTTTCGGTGAGCTATGCAAAGCCAATAGCTCCACCACTTCGAGTTGGAGTAATGGTCTCGGATACTGGGCCACTTTATTTTGCCGGACCAATTCAAAGAGCGGCTGTAAAGCTTGCTGTTAGCGACTTAGCTAAAGTGGATAAACCAGTGACGATTGACTTTGAAGACCTAGGGGATTCGGATAGTGAATTTGTGAATGCAACCAACAAGCTGTCAAAATTCAAACCTGATTTGACTCTCGCCCCGATTGACTCAGCCTCAGCAGTTAGATTTCTGAAATACATTGGTCCAACTCCAGTCATTTCAGTATCAGCATTGACAGAAAAGTCTGAAGCTTCAAATTGGTTGTTCAGGCTGGCAACTTCTCAATCACAGGAGATTATTGCTCTCGCCCAGTACATAGTGGATTCGAAGGCTGAATCTGTGGCAATAGTTTTCAGTGATGATGATTATGGAAGATCAACCATGAAATCTTTAGCCATGGCCTTTGCTCTGAGAGGTTTGAGTAAGGTTCAACTCATCCCACTCTCAGAACGAGATTTGCTACAAAAGGCAAAACCGGATGCACTCATCCTCGCCACAATGGAGCAATCTGTTTCATTTCTAAGCGAGTTCGATGCTTGGTCAAAGAAAGTGAAGCAACTCTTTCTAGTTGCCGGAAACCAGGCTAATTATTCAAATTTCCCGTGGGCAGAGAATCTGGCTGGAGCATTAGCGCTAACTTCAAACAATGATGTTCCGGAGAGTTTTAGGTCAAGATTGGCAGCGTCCCTAGATCGACCGGGACTTTTGGGGAGTCAGAACCCGATCGTTGCTTTAGCTTTTAGAAGCTATCAAGCGATTACTTTGGCAGCTAATAGCTACATAGCGGCTAAGAGCAACAGTGCACCTAAATTGCGAGCTGCACTGGCGGCGACGCAGGTTGACGGCGAGGATCTCTTTACCAGCACGGGTTTCCTAAACCAAGCCAAATACACCTTATACAGGTACTCAGCCAAAGGTACCTACACATCGGTTGGTCAATATGACCCTAAACAATAGGGCTTGAGGCAGGGTAGAATTGCCCTATCGCGAGATTCGACAGGGCAAAAATGACTCAAAATGACCCATTTGGTTTTACTGGCTTGACCTATGACGACGTTCTGCTCCTGCCGGGGCAGTCAGATGTGGTCCCTAGTCAGGTAATCACCAAGACCCAGATCACCAAGCGTCTGTCTATCAACATTCCGCTGCTATCTTCTGCCATGGACACTGTTACCGAGGCAAGGCTGGCCATCGCTATCGCCCGCCAGGGTGGTTTAGGTGTTCTGCACCGCAATCTTTCTATCGAACAGCAGGCCACCCAGGTAGATCTTGTCAAGCGCTCTGAAGCGGGAATGATTACTCATCCGGTAACCACCCACCCGCTGGCGACTTTGCAAGAAGTTGACCACATTTGTGGCACTTACCGAGTGTCTGGACTTCCAGTTATAGATGAAGATGGAACTCTTTTAGGTATCGTCACTAACCGTGACATGAGATTTGTGAATGAAGTTCAGAAGTCAATTACCTTAGTTAAAGACGTAATGACTCCAATGCCTTTGGTAACTGCTCAGGTGGGAGTTAGTCCAGAAAGTGCGATTGCAATCTTTGCTCAACACAGAATTGAGAAGCTTCCAATTGTTGATGCTGCTAACAAGCTTCGCGGACTAATCACTATTAAAGACTTTGATAAGAGCGAGAAGTATCCGTTGGCCAGCAAAGACCAAGCAGGGCGACTAATGGTGGCTGCTGCTGTGGGTGTTGGTGATCAAGGTTGGGAAAGAGCTATGGCTCTTGTCGATGCAGGTGTTGACATTCTTATTGTGGATACAGCTCATGGACACAACACTGCAGTTTTGGATATGGTTGCCAAGCTAAAGGCAGAGCCTGTTGCTAAGCACGTTGATGTCATTGGTGGAAACGTAGCTACCCGTGAAGGTGCAGCAGCTCTTGTGGCAGCCGGTGCCGACGGCGTGAAGGTTGGTGTTGGTCCAGGTTCGATCTGTACTACACGCGTTATCGCCGGTGTCGGTGTTCCACAGATCACTGCAGTTTACGAAGCAAGCTTGGCTTGTAAGCCAGCAGGTGTTCCAGTTATTGCTGATGGCGGGTTGCAGTTCTCTGGTGATATTCCTAAGGCCCTGGTTGCTGGAGCAAACGCTGTGATGATTGGTTCACTTCTTGCCGGTACTGATGAAGCGCCAGGAGATATCACTTTTGTTGGTGGCAAGCAGTTCAAGACCTATAGAGGTATGGGCTCTCTTGGTGCAATGCAATCTAGAGGCGAAGCTAAGAGTTACTCTAAGGATCGTTACTTCCAGGATGATGTTCTCCGTGAAGACAAGTTAGTTCCTGAAGGTATCGAAGGAAGAGTGCCTTACAGAGGAACAGTTTCTTCAGTGGCTCACCAACTTATCGGTGGTCTTCGTGCCGCCATGGGTTATGTCGGTGCCGGCACTATCGAAGAATTACAAGCTAAGGGTAAGTTCGTAAGAATTACGCCTGCTGGTTTGAAAGAATCACACCCGCACGATATTCAGATGACTGTCGAAGCCCCTAACTACAACAACCGCTAGGAGATACCGTTGAGCGAGATAGAGATTGGCCGCGGGAAGCGTGGTAACCGAAGCTGGGCCTTCGACGATATCGCTGTTGTGCCATCGAGAAGAACTAGAGACCCGAGAGATGTCTCAACTGCTTGGAGCATCGATGCGTATCACTTTGATTTGCCAGTACTAGCTGCTCCGATGGATTCAGTGGTTTCACCTGAGACCGCTATTGCTATTGGCAAACTAGGTGGTCTAGGTGTTCTTGACCTAGAGGGTCTATGGACTAGATACGAAGACCCGACTAAACAGCTGGAAGAGATTGCCTCACTAACTGAAGCAGAAGCAACAGTTGGCTTACAGCGCATCTACTCAGAACCAATTAAGCCTGAACTTATTCGTGACCGACTAGCCCAAATTCGCAAGGCTGGAGTAACAGTTGCTGGAGCTTTATCTCCACAGCGAACTGCTGAATTTGCCAGTGTTGTTACATCTAGCGGTGTCGATCTGTTTGTGATTCGTGGAACTACCGTATCTGCCGAGCATGTTTCTAAGACACACGAGTCGCTAAACCTAAAGCAGTTCATCTATGAACTTGATGTTCCGGTCATTGTTGGTGGAGCTGCCACATACACCGCAGCCCTGCACCTGATGAGAACTGGTGCTGCCGGTGTTCTAGTTGGCTTTGGTGGAGGACGTGCCTCAACGACTCGTAACGTTCTTGGCATTCACGCACCAATGGCAACCGCAGTTGCCGATGTGGCTGGTGCTCGTCGTGACTATATGGATGAATCTGGTGGCCGCTACGTCCACGTTATTGCAGATGGCGGTCTCGGCTCTTCCGGAGATATCGTCAAGGCAATTGCCTGTGGTGCAGATGCTGTGATGCTGGGTTCTGTGCTCGCTCGTGCAACTGAAGCACCTGGTTCAGGTTGGCACTGGGGAGCAGAAGCTTATAACCCAGAGCTTCCTCGAGGTGAAAGAGTAAATGTCGGAAGCGTTGGTTCACTGGAGCAGATCTTGCAGGGACCTTCAAGTGCTGCTGATGGTAGAACCAACCTCATGGGAGCGCTTAGACGCGCCATGTCAACAACCGGTTACTCGGATCTAAAAGAGTTCCAACGTGTTGACACCGTTGTTGCTCCATACAACTCCTAAACAATGCTTAAGTTAGCGCTAACTTTCAAGTGGCTTGGAGCGCTATTACTGTGTCTTCTTCTTGCCGGCGTATTTGCAGCTCTTGCTCAATGGCAGGTAACGAGATCGGTTATCCCAAATTCTGATAATGAGAGCTGGAATAAAGTTCAAGTCCTAGCACTTGATGAAATCGCCCAGGTTGGTGAACCATATACTTTCAATGAGATTTCTAAACAAGGCAAAGCAAAGGTCTTGACTGAAGTCAGCGCAAAAGTGATTTTGCAACCTTCATTTGTTTTAGTCGCTAATCGAGTCCAACTAGATGGTCGCAAGGGTTACTGGCTGGTAGTGCAATCGCATACTAATCAGGGAATATTATTTCTTGCCGTTGGTTTTATAGAGAATGAAGTAACCGCTAGGAAAGTATTAGCAGATCTTAGAAAGCCTTCAACCAGTGTTGCCTCTTCCCACGGTGCACTTGACTGGGGCACAAAGGTCCAAGGTCGCTATATTCCAAGCGAAGCTCCTGAAGCTCAGCTAACTGCCGACACCTTTAGTTCACTATCAATTGCTCAGCTCATCAACCTAAACCAAGATGTTCAGTCACCGAATTCAAATACATATGCCGGGGCACTAGTGCTAACTCAAGATAACCCGTTTAGCTCGATCTCTAACCTTGAACCAATCACTATTGGCCTAGCTAAGTCGGAAACTCAACTCAATTGGTTGAGTGCCTTCTACGCTATTGAGTGGACTGTCTTTGCTGGCTTTGCTCTGTTTATCTGGTGGCGGTTGCTGTCAGATGCATACCTCAAGCAGCAGAGTAAAATAGGGAAATGACCTCCCAATCTGAAGCCAAATCGGCTCTATCTTTCTACCGTGCCAGTTCAATCATCACCGGTGTTTTTCTGCTCTTTGTGGTCGCTGAGATGGTAATCAAATACGCATTTGGTCAAACTATCTGGGCTGGCGGAACAGCGGGCTTCCTAGGATTGGTTCCTAATCCAGTTGATAACACTGGGTTTCCAGAAGAGGGAATTGACATCTCCAAAACACTGCTCCAGGTTCACGGGCTTCTGTATGTTATTTACCTTTTCGCTGATTTCAGAATCTGGCGTTTGGCAGAACTAAAGTTCAAAGACTTCTTGGTTATCGCACTAGGTGGAATTATTCCGCTTAGCTCATTTTTCATTGAGCGCACCTACCACAACAAACTTGAAATGATTTTTGCTGAAAAGGTAGGGAAACAGAATTAGTCAATCCACTAACCGACCAGTTCTGGTTGTTGATTTTGGAGCTCAATACGCTCAGCTGATTGCTCGACGTGTACGCGAAGCTGGCGTATATAGCGAAATCGTTCATCACAATGTCAGCGCAGCAGAAGTTGCAGCTAAGAACCCCTTGGCAATTATTCTCTCTGGAGGGCCATCAAGTGTTTATGAACCGGGCTCACCCCAACTTGATAAGGGCATTCTCGAGCTAGGTGTTCCAGTACTGGGTATTTGCTATGGCTTCCAGGTTCTAGCTCAGGCTCTAGGTGGCCGTGTAGATAAGACTGGGTTGCGTGAGTATGGGGCAACTGAACTAACTGTTAGCGCTGGTGGAGAAATACTAGCTGGGCAGGATGCTCATCAGATTTGTTGGATGAGCCACGGCGATCAGGTAATGGTTGCTCCTGACGGTTTTGAAGTTCTAGCCAGCACTGCCACCACACCGGTAGCAGCTTTTGCCAGCAGTGAAAAGAAGATTTACGGTGTTCAATGGCACCCAGAGGTAAAGCACTCTCAGTTTGGGCAGAACGTTTTGGAGAACTTCCTGCACAACGCAGCCGGTATCCCAGCTGATTGGAACAGCGGGAATGTTATTTCAGATCAGGTTGCCAAGATTAAGGCCCAGGTTGGTAGCGATCGAGTCATCTGCGGTCTGTCCGGTGGAGTCGACTCAGCAGTGGCGGCAGCTCTGGTTCACAAGGCTGTTGGAGATCAGTTGGTTTGTATTTTTGTAAACCACGGGTTGATGCGTTCAGGTGAAGTGGAACAGGTAGAGCGAGACTATGTTGCTGCTACCGGTATTCGCCTAGTCACGGTGGATGCAGAGGAGAAGTTCCTAACTGCTCTTGCAGGAGTGACTGACCCAGAGACTAAGCGAAAGATTATTGGTAGAGAGTTCATCCGCTCTTTTGAAGATGCTCAAGCGCAGTTGATTGCTGAATCTAAGGCAGATAACCGACCAATTAAGTTCTTGGTTCAGGGAACGCTTTATCCAGATGTTGTCGAATCCGGTGGTGGAGTTACCGCTGGCATCAAGAGCCACCACAACGTTGGCGGATTACCTGATGATCTTCAGTTTGAGCTAGTTGAACCTCTTAGAGCTCTCTTCAAGGATGAAGTTAGAGCTATCGGTAAAGAGCTTGGACTACCTCACGAGATTGTTGGTAGGCAGCCATTCCCAGGCCCAGGTCTTGGTATCCGCATCGTTGGTGAAGTTACTAAGGAGCGCCTAGATCTGCTTCGTCAGGCAGATGCGATTGTAAGAGCTGAACTTTCTGACGCCGGTCTTGATGGGGAGATTTGGCAGTGCCCGGTTGTATTACTTGCTGATGTTAGATCGGTTGGTGTTCAGGGTGATGGAAGAAGTTACGGCCACCCAATTGTGCTTAGACCTGTTTCAAGTGAAGATGCCATGACAGCTGACTGGTCTAGATTGCCTTATGACCTGCTAGCTAAAATCTCTAATCGAATTACCAATGAAGTATCAGGTGTGAACCGAGTGGTGCTAGATGTTACTAGTAAGCCACCTGGCACCATCGAATGGGAATAGCAAATAGATGAGAGCACCGCTAGTTATTGCTCATCGAGGTGCTAGCGCGTACCGACCAGAGAACACCTTAGAAGCATTTGAACTTGGCTTTATTCAAGGCGCAGACGGCATCGAATTTGATTTAGTAACAACTAAAGACCAAGAACTGATTATTAGGCACGAAAATACCTTGAGTGAAACTACCAGCATCAAAGACATTCACTCATTTCATCCTCTAAAACGAGCTGGTCTCCTGCATGGAGAACCAACCACTGACTGGTTCTCCGAGGATTTCACTCTTTCTGAACTGAAGCAGATAAAAGCGGTTGAGAGACTTTCTGAGCTAAGACCGGGGAGCGCTAAATATGATAGCCAATTCAAGATTCCAACCTTCAGTGAACTCTTAGCATGTGATTTCATTGCAGGCAAAGTGCTAGTAGTTGAACTAAAGAGCGGATCCCATCTAGAGCACCTTACTAAAACCATCGGCGAACTAACTGCTGATGCAATTCGACTAGCAAATGCTGACTGCAAATTTGTCATTGAGTCATTTGATGCTGAAGTGTTGCTCGATGCGAGAGAAAAACTTTTAGGAGTGGAAGCTCAGTATCTGTTTGCCTTGGATAAAACTTCGCTTGAGAATGTTGATCTCATCTCATTAGCTGAGGATTTTGATGGTTTGACGATTTCATTGCAGATGCTCTTTGCTGAGGACTGGGTTGGTCGATGCCATGAGCTGGGCCTTCAGGTTTGGGCATACACCGCCCGAGCCGAGGAGGCGGAGACCTCAATAGAAGAGTATTACGAGAGAATCATCAAAACCGGCGTTGATGCCATTTTTGCGGACCATCCAGACTTGCTTCGGCGTGTGTTGAGCGACCGAGGCTGAACTGTCCCCGGTGCAACCTAAGATTGCTAAGTTATGACCTACTTAGAACCAGCCAACTCAGACTCCCTGCTAGAAGGGCTAAACCCTCAGCAGCGTGAAGCAGTCCTATACCGAGGTCCTGCACTGTTAATCGTCGCTGGTGCTGGATCTGGTAAAACTAGGGTGCTAACCCACCGAATTGCCCATCTGTTGGGAAACAGGGAAGCCTGGCCTTCACAGATCCTGGCTATCACCTTTACAAATAAAGCTGCCAACGAAATGCGTGAACGTATTAGACACTTGGTAGGAGATCCCGAGGGAATGTGGATCAGAACTTTCCACTCAGCCTGTCTGCAAATTCTTAGAAGAGAAGCTGAGCGTCTAGGGCATAACTCCAATTTCACTGTCTATGACACCGGCGATACCAGGGCACTGATAAAGCGTCTCATCAAAGCAGGTGGTTATGACATCGATAATCTAAAACCTCAAACTGTTGCCGCAGTTATTAGTAAAGCAAAGAACGAATTACAAACTGCAGAAGATTTTGCCAGCAATGTTGATTCAAAGAACCCAAAGTCTTCAGCCATTGCCGAAATCTTTACTGCTTACGAGAACGAGAAAAAACGTAATAACGCATTCGATTTTGATGATCTAATCGGTGAGACCGTCTTCTTACTCAGAGCATTCCCAGAAGTTGCAGCAAACTATCAACGCAAGTTCAGGCACATTCTGGTTGATGAGTATCAGGATACGAATCATGCTCAGTATTCACTGATTCGCGAACTAACTAGACCGATTCCGACATCCCAAGCACAGCCCGACCCAAAGACTGGTGAATTATTGGGGCCGGCCTCACTGACAGTTGTTGGTGATAGCGATCAATCCATCTACGCCTTCCGCGGTGCTGATATTAGAAACATCTCTGAATTCAGTAAAGATTTCAGTGGCGCTCACACCATTTTGCTAGAGCAGAACTACCGCTCCACGCAAAACATTCTTTCTGCAGCTAATGCAGTGATATCCAAGAACTTTGATCGCCCTGATAAGAACCTGTGGACTGACGCAGGAGCAGGGGAAAAGATCATCCAGTTCACCGCCATTGATGAAAGACATGAAGCAGGTTTCATTATTGATCAGATTCAAGAGCACCATGGTGAAGGTATCGCCTATAGCCAGATGGCGATTCTTTACAGAACCAACGCACTAACTCCAAGCATTGAAGCCGAACTGAAGTCCCAACGAGTTCCTTATGCGGTGATTGGTGGATTGAAGTTCTACGAGCGTAAGGAAATAAAAGACGCCTTGGCTTATCTGACTGCAATATCAAATGGTAGAAACGATGAAGCTGTCAGAAGAATTCTCAACGAACCAGGCCGTGGTATTGGTGAGAAGACTGAACTAAAGATTGCTCAACTTGCTCGCTCCAACGAAATCAGTTTTAGAGAAGCTCTTGGTTACTCCCAGGATCTGGGTCTGGGTCCAAAACTTACCGAGGCTATCGCTAAGTTCTCTAAGTTGCTCAATGACTTGGAAGCTATGGCGCAAACAGCCAAGATCAGTGATGTCCTAATAGAAGCTTTGGTTCGCTCAGGCTATAGATACAACCTGGAGATGAGTAGAGACCCTCAGGATGAGGCAAGAGTTGAAAACCTTGATGCTCTAGTGGGTCAGGTCGTTGAATATCAGTTACGTAACCAGGAGGCGACTCTTGCGGATTACCTTGCTGAGATCACCTTGGCAGCAGCCGCTGATGAAATTGATGATGGTTCAGGTCAGGTATCCCTTATGACCCTGCACACTGCAAAGGGCCTTGAGTATCCTGTGGTGTTTATTGCCGGTCTGGAGCAAGGCACGTTACCTCACATGCGCTCTTTTGAAGAAGTCGGCGGGCTAGCCGAAGAGCGAAGGTTGTTCTATGTGGGTATCACCAGAGCTATGAAGCAGCTTTATCTAACTCTCGCTTTGCAGAGGACCTTGTTTGGCCAGATGAACTCGACGATGCCGTCTAACTTCCTACTGGATATTCCAGTTGAGTTGGTCGACCAAAGAGGTGCGGAGCGGGAAAAGCCGATGTATCAGGCTAGGGCTGTTGGCTCGGGCAGTTACGATCGCCCTCCTCGGGAGAAGAAGGTTTGGAATAACGCCATTACTCAGGTTAGAAACAATGAGGGCTTGGTCTTGGCCGTCGGTGACAAGGTAAAGCATGATGACTTCGGTTTGGGGACAGTTCTTGCCACTACCGGTGAGGGTGCTAGGCAAACTGCGGAAATTAGATTTGAACGGGTGGGAACCAAACGATTAATGGTGCGAGTTGCACCTATCGAGAGGCTCTAAACTTAGATACAGGTGCACGGTTTAGTGCCCATTTTTTCTGATTGGAAACACAAGTGGATTTATTTGAATACCAAGCCCGCGACCTTTTTGAAGCCTATGGCGTTCCGGTTCTGCAGGGTATCGTTGCAGACACTCCTGAAGAGGTTGAAGCGGCAGCTGCCAAGATTGGTGGAACTGTCGTTGTCAAAGCCCAGGTCAAAGCTGGTGGCCGTGGTAAAGCTGGTGGTGTAAAGGTAGCTCACACACCAGCTGATGCAAAGGCTGTTTCGGTTGACATCCTGAACCTCACCATCAAAGGTCACAAGGTGAACCGAGTGATGGTTGCCCAAGGTGCTGCCATCGATAAGGAGTATTACTTCTCAGTATTGCTAGATAGAAGCAACCGAACTTTCCTCTCCCTGTGCAGTGTTGAAGGTGGAATGGAAATTGAGCAGCTAGCTGAAGAGCGTCCTGATGCTCTTGCCAAGATTGCTATCGATGCCATCGCTGGAATTGATTTGGCTAGAGCATTAGAGATTGCTAAGGCAGGTGGCTTTGATGATGAAATTGCTGCCAAGGTAGCTCCTGTCTTTGTCAAGCTTTATGAAGTATTTGTAAAGGAAGACGCAACTCTTGTTGAGGTTAACCCACTTATCTTGAGCAAGGACGGCGAGATCATCGCCCTAGATGGCAAGGTAAGTCTTGATGACAATGCAGAGTTCAGACACGAGCGTGACAACCTAGAGCGTGATCAGCTAGATCCACTTGAGGCTAAAGCTAAAGAATCAGATTTGAACTACGTAAAGCTTGATGGTTCTGTCGGAATCATCGGTAACGGTGCAGGCTTGGTCATGTCCACTCTTGACGTTGTTGCTTACGCAGGTGAGCGTCACGGTGGAGTAAAGCCAGCTAACTTCCTAGACATCGGTGGCGGTGCTTCTGCTGAAGTTATGGCTGCCGGTCTAGATGTAATTCTCGGTGACCCTCAGGTAAAGAGTGTTTTCGTAAACGTCTTCGGCGGTATTACTGCCTGTGATGCTGTTGCCAACGGAATTGTTGGAGCACTTGCCAAGCTAGGTTCAGCTGCCACCAAGCCATTAGTTGTTCGCCTAGATGGTAACAATGTTCTCGAGGGTCGAAAGATTCTGGCAGATGCCAACCACCCACTTGTCACAGTTGTTGACACCATGGACGAAGCAGCTGACAAGGCTGCCGAACTTGCAAACCGCTAAAGAGAGATTCAAGAATGTCAATTTTCCTAGATAAAAACAGCAAGATCATCGTTCAGGGCATGACTGGCTCTGAAGGCATGAAGCACACCAAGCGTATGCTTGCCGGTGGATCTAACATCGTCGGTGGTGTTAACCCTCGTAAAGCTGGTGAGACCGTTGATGTTGATGGCACTTCTCTTCCGGTGTTTGGAACTGTCGAAGACGCTATGGCTGAGACAGGTGCAAACGTTTCAGTAATCTTCGTACCACCGGCATTTGCTAAGTCAGCTGTGATGGAAGCTATCGATGCAGAGATCGAACTAGCTGTTGTTATCACCGAAGGTATTCCAGTGCACGACAGCGCATCATTCTGGGCATACAGCAACTCAAAGGGTAACAAGACCAGAATTATTGGCCCTAACTGCCCGGGTATCATCAGCCCTGGAAAATCTAACGCTGGCATTACCCCTTGGAATATCTCAGGCGCTGGTCCTATCGGTCTAGTTTCTAAGTCGGGAACTTTGACTTACCAGATGATGTTTGAACTTCGTGAGATTGGTATTTCAACTGCTATCGGAATCGGTGGAGACCCAATCATTGGAACTACTCACATTGATGCTCTAGCTGCCTTCGAAGCAGACCCTGAGACTAAAGCAATTGTGCTTATTGGTGAAATTGGTGGTGACTCCGAAGAGAAGGCTGCTGCCTATATCAAGGAGCACGTAACTAAGCCAGTGGTTGCCTATGTTGCAGGTTTCACAGCTCCTGAAGGTAAGACAATGGGTCACGCAGGTGCGATTGTTTCAGGTTCAGCTGGAACTGCTCAGGCTAAGAAAGAGGCTTTTGAGGCTGTTGGAGTTAAGGTGGGCAAAACACCTAGCGAAACTGCAGCCCTAATGCGTGGTGTTATCGCTAGCCTTTAGTTCATGCGAATTAAGGGATTTGGCCAGGGAGCTTTAGAAGCTTCGTTTGTCATAGCCATCGGCTTTGTCACCATTTTCCTCTTGAACATGGCCATCTGGCTGGTTGAACAAACCTCTGGAACAAACTTCGAGTCAGTATTACAAACTTCGTCTCTGATTTGGTTCAATGCCCACGGTGTTCCAATCCACTACGCAGCTAGCAAGCTTGGCCACATCATTGTTCCGGCCTATACCTTTGATCTGATTCCGCTTGGTTTTAGCATTCTGATTGGTTGGGCAACCTACCGAGCAGGCAGAAGGCTTAGTAGCGATGAGTATCTAGGCTCAAGTTGGTTCGGAGCAATTCTTAGTTATGGGGCTCTCGCTGGTGTGTTAAGTACGGTGGCAAATACGAGAAAACTATTCGTTCTGGATTGGCAAGCAATCTTTATCCCAACAGCTCTATTTGCAGCAATCTTGATTATCGGGTCGGTTGCTGGCTCTCCTAAATATGAAACCTCAGGTCCGCTGCGAACAAGTGTCTCTGGGTTTTTCAGAAACCGGTTTGAAAAACTACCTTGGGCTATAAAGCCTTTAGTGTCACCAGCTCTGCGAGCTGGAACAGCAGTGGTGCTGGTGCTTACAGTCTTCAGTTCACTTTTTATCGCAATCTCATTGGCATGGAACTGGATTGAAGTTATTCGGCTATACCAATCCCTGCAACTCAGTTTTTTAGGAACTGTCTCAGTTAGCTTTGGCCAGTTAGCGCTGCTTCCAAACCTCATTGCTTTGGGAGATACTTGGCTCACTGGAGTTGGTTTCTCGATTGGGCAAGGGTCAACCGTTAGCCCACTTGCAACAGAGTTAGGGCCAATTCCAGCAATTCCAATGTTGGCGATACTGCCGGTTGGAAGTTCCAGTTTGGCAATTCTGTTTGTGATAATCCCTTTGATCGCAGCATTCCTAGCCACTCTGCTGGTGAAATCACATACGGCAGAACTTAGATTCAATTACGCATCTAATACCTCTGCGGCCTTAGCACTTGGCCTTTCGATTGGAGTGGTAGCGGCTGTGGAGATGTTCCTGCTGGCAGATTTCTCTGGTGGTTCAATTGGTCCAGGTCGAATGTCAGCTGTTGGAGCGACTGCTTGGGTTGTTGCGTTAGTTACCTTTATCGAAGTCTCAATTGCATCCATTTTGGCGGCCTTTTTCAGTGCTAGACCTGAGGCGCTCGACCGTGAACTTGTGCAGAAGGTACGAAGGCTAAAATAGGGGAATGCTCTCTGTTGTCGTCCTCATTTCTGGCAGCGGTTCCAACCTCCTTGCATTACTAAAAGCAGC
>Ga0209400_1001738_pt1 | contig 17149 bp, 12 predicted proteins | sample M_130807_EF_Meta_FD_187313 | JGI IMG/M metagenome (GOLD analysis project Ga0209400, IMG submission 187313) | Freshwater microbial communities from Lake Montjoie, Canada to study carbon cycling - M_130807_EF_MetaG (SPAdes) (version 2) | ecosystem: Environmental > Aquatic > Freshwater > Lake... | reverse complement strand
TTGTCGTTCAATGAAGTTTCAACTGACCGCAATTAAGCGGCTTGCTTTTGATCGCGCACAGCCGCTAAGCCACGCACGAACTTTGTTGGAACTTCGTTGAGAGTACGGACAAATTGCGCGATCGGCGCCTGCATGGTTCCAAGCAATTTCGATAACAACTCGTCGCGTGACGGCATCGTGGCCAAGGCCTTAACACCATTGACATCAAGGATGCTGTTGGGCAATGCCCCAGCTTTGATGGCTAGCTTTTCGTTGGTTTTCGCAAACTCTGAAAGAACTTTTGCAGCAGCAACTGGGTCAGTACTGATCGCATAGATCAGGGGACCAACCAGCTTTGTAGATAACGCCTCGAAAGGTGTACCAACAATTGCTTTGCGTGCCAGCGAGTTTTTTAAGACTCGCAAGTACACGCCCGACGCACGCGCATTTTTGCGCAGTACGGTGACAGAGGCGACGTCCAGACCACGGTACTCTGCAACTACAATCGACTGCGCCGTCGCGACTTGCGTCGTGACGTCTTCGATTACAACTGCTTTCTCGTTACGATTGAGACTCACGGTTTGAACACTCCATCAAAAGATGCGGGGGAAAAATTCCCTTTGCATCAACCGAATGCGGCGAACCTGGTCGAGTTCTTAAAAGAAATCTTCCGTGGACGCCGTCTGCGCTGGATCTAGAAACATCCTAGTATTAAGCTTTGGCTATTTGATGAAGATAACTTCATCGCAACAGCTTTTGCTCCAACGGTCTTTGACAGCAGCACTCAAACAAGTTTGAGTACGGCCCAAAGTCTGTACTATTTGACGACGACTTACTGCGCTGTGGCCGTCAAGGATCCAACTTCTACGCGCGCGCCGCCACCCATTGTGGATGACACCGCTATCTTGCGCAGATAAATACCTTTTGAAGCCGTTGGGCGCGCTTTATTTAAGGCGTCAACTAAGGCTGTGAGATTCGAGCGCAACTGCTCAACGCCAAATGAGGCACGACCGATTGTGGCGTGAATAATGCCTGCTTTATCGGTACGGTATTGCACCTGACCAGCTTTTGCGTTTTTAACCGCTTGAGCAACATCCGGAGTGACAGTGCCCACTTTTGGGTTTGGCATTAAGCCGCGTGGGCCGAGGATTTGACCAAGGGTACCGACAATGCGCATGGTGTCGGGCGAGGCAATGACGACGTCGAAGTTAAAGACACCGCCTTTAATTTGCTCGGCGAGGTCTTCCATGCCAACGATATCGGCGCCAGCAGCTTTGGCTTGCTCGGCTTTATCGCCTTGGGCAAACACAGCCACGCGCACAGACTTACCTGTACCTTCTGGCAACACGACTGAGCCACGAACGAGTTGGTCTGATTTTTTAGGATCAATACCAAGTTGAACGGCGATGTCAATTGATTCGTCAAACTTTGCTGTGGCGCACTCTTTCACGAGGGCGATCGCTTCAGCTACGGGATACATTTTTTCGCGGTCGATTTTTTGGGCGACCAACGCCATGCGCTTTGAAGTTTTAGCCATGATTAGACTCCTTCTACCGTGATGCCCATGCTGCGGGCGCTACCAGCGATGGTGCGTACGGCAGCATCTAAGTCGGCGGCTGTTAAGTCAGGAGCTTTTGCTTTGGCGATTTCTTCAGCCTGAGCGCGGGTGAGCTTGCCTACTTTGTCAGTGTGTGGACGGGGGGATCCTTTTTGGATACCGGCAGCTTTCTTGATCAGAATCGACGCGGGAGGCGTCTTCATGATGAAGGTGAAGCTCTTGTCGGCAAACGCCGTGATCACCACAGGAATTGGTAGACCAGGTTCGAGGCCCTGTGTCTTAGCGTTAAACGCTTTGCAGAATTCCATGATGTTCAGACCGCGCTGACCCAATGCTGGACCAATCGGTGGTGACGGATTGGCCTTACCAGCTGGTACTTGCAGCTTGATGAAGCCGACGATTTTTTTCGCCATGCTGTGCTCCTTGCGGGTTCAAACGCCTACACCATGTGGTGCTGGGCTCCCCGGGGTTGATAAATTGAATCTATTCACGTACCTGACCGAGTACAGAATATGCTCTTAAACTAAAACCTGTACCGCAATAACCTTTCTACTGCTGTAAACTTTTTACCGCTGTTTGCTGCGTATCGCTGGACAATTGGCCGTATTCAGGCACTTTTGCTGCCACCTGTACTTTTACCGCTACTTAAGTCTTTTCAACTTGACTGAAATCAAGTTCAACAGGCGTTGAGCGGCCAAAAATTGCAACAGAAACGCGGACTTTACTTTTGTCGTAATTCACTTCTTCAACGTTGCCATTAAAGTCAGCAAACGGACCATCTTTAACCCGAACCATTTCGCCCACTTCAAACAATACCTTTGGACGCGGCTTTTCGACGCCTTCTTCCATCTGTGAAAGGATTTTTGCGACTTCTTTTTCTGAAATCGGAGTTGGGCGGTTACCCGAACCTCCTAAAAACCCTGTCACGCGTGGCGTGTTTTTAATGACGTGCCAACTTTCATCCGTGAGGTCCATCTCAACCAGAACATAGCCTGGGAAAATACGACGCTCAGATATTGATTTTTGACCACCCTTTGACTCGACGACTTCTTCTGAGGGTACAAGTACCTGCCCAAAGAGATGCTGCAAATCAGCCCGCTCAATTCTTTCAAGCATAGCTTTATGGACACTTTTTTCCATGCCGGAATAGACATGAACGACATACCAACGTTTACTCATGGATCGTCCTTGTTATTTCCAGCCAAGCAGAACGCCAAACAGCGCCCACTCAACTAACTTGTCTAACACCCAGAGAAACAACCCCATGACTGCAACAAACGCAAACACTATACCGGTCATCTGCAACGTTTCTTTACGCGTAGGCCAGACTACACGCTTGACTTCGTTGTAAGACTCTTGGGCGAAAGCAATAGTGCGGCGACCTGGCTCACTCATCCAGGCAATCACCGCAGCCAACGCAAGACTACCAATAAATATGGCTATACGGGCGACCATTGGCAACTTCGACTCAAGTACTGAGAAGCCAACAATACCAGCGATAATGACGAGCACAGCCAAACCCAATTTGAGTTTGTCTATACCGCTTGTTACGTTCACGATCGATGTATTCGACATATTCAGCGCTTAAGCACAAAAAGTGTGCTGTCCGCAATTTAGTTTTTTGGCGGTGGCAGGGGCAGAGAGCCTCGAACTCCCAACCTTCGGTTTTGGAGACCGACGCTCTGCCAATTGAGCTATGCCCCTAGACCTGCACTGCTAAAAAGACTAGTGCCTTTCGGCACCGATCCGACTTTTTACTTCAAGATTTTTGCAACGACGCCGGCGCCAACGGTACGGCCACCTTCGCGAATTGCAAAACGCAAACCTTCTTCCATGGCGATTGGCGCTAAGAGCTTAATCGTCATTGAAACGTTGTCACCCGGCAAGACCATTTCTTTGTCGGCTGGCAACTCGATCGTGCCGGTCACATCAGTCGTGCGGAAATAGAACTGTGGGCGATAGCCATTAAAGAACGGTGTGTGACGACCGCCTTCATCTTTTGACAGAATGTAGACCTCGGCTGTGAAGTCTGTATGTGGCTTGATCGAAGCTGGCTTGGCCAACACTTGACCGCGCTCGACTTCTTCACGCTTGGTGCCGCGCAACAAGATACCGACGTTATCGCCCGCCTGACCTTGGTCAAGCAACTTGCGAAACATCTCAACGCCTGTGCAAGTCGTTTTCAGTGTGTCGTGAATACCGACGATCTCGATCTCTTCGCCGACTTTCACAATACCGCGCTCGATACGGCCAGTGACCACAGTGCCGCGACCCGAGATCGAGAACACGTCTTCAACGGGCATCAAGAAGGCGCCGTCAACGGCACGCTCTGGCAGGGGAATGTAGGTGTCAAGGGCTTCGGCCAAACGCATAATCGCGCCTTCGCCCATCTCGCCCTTATCGCCCTCAAGCGCCAGCTTGGCTGAACCGGTAATGATTGGGGTGTCGTCGCCAGGGAAGTCGTACTTCGACAAAAGCTCGCGCACTTCCATTTCGACCAGCTCAAGCAGCTCGGCATCATCCACCATGTCGGCTTTGTTCAAGAACACGATGATGTAAGGCACGCCCACTTGGCGGCTGAGCAAAATGTGCTCGCGCGTTTGGGGCATTGGGCCGTCAGCGGCTGACACGACCAGAACGGCGCCGTCCATCTGCGCAGCACCGGTGATCATGTTTTTGATGTAGTCGGCGTGGCCGGGGCAATCAACGTGTGCATAGTGACGGTTAGCCGTCTCGTACTCAACGTGTGCTGTGTTAATCGTAATGCCGCGTGCGCGCTCTTCGGGCGCAGCGTCAATCTGTGCGTAGCCTTTAGCTTCGCCACCAAACTTTTGCGACAACACTGTTGTGATTGCCGCAGTCAGTGTGGTTTTGCCGTGGTCAACGTGCCCAATGGTGCCAACGTTGACGTGTGGTTTGGTGCGTTCGAACTTACCTTTTGCCATGATTTTCCTCTGATTACTTGCCGCGGGCCGCGATAATTTCTTCGGCCACGTTTTTGGGTGCTTCGGAGTAGTGCTTGAATTCCATCGTGTAGGTTGCGCGACCTTGGGTCAATGACCGCAAGTTTGTAGCGTAACCAAACATCTCAGCGAGTGGAACTTCAGCTTTAATAACTTTGCCACCGCCAACCATGTCGTCCATCCCTTGCAACATGCCGCGACGCGACGACAAGTCGCCCATCACTGTACCGGCATAGTCTTCGGGTGTTTCAACTTCGACGGCCATCATTGGCTCTAGCAACACGGGGCTTGCTTTACGCATCCCGTCTTTGAAGGCCATTGAGGCTGCCATACGGAAGGCGTTTTCGTTTGAGTCAACGTCGTGGTATGAACCAAAGAACAACGTTGCTTTCACGTCAACAACTGGGTAGCCAGCCAAAATTCCTGAAGGCAAAGTTTCTTGAATACCCTTGTCAACTGCCGGAATGTATTCGCGTGGAACAACACCGCCTTTAATTGCATCGACGAACTGATAGCCGCCGCCTGGTGGGAGGGGTTCAATTTTCAGAACCACGTGGCCGTACTGGCCGCGACCACCTGACTGCTTCACAAACTTGCCTTCGATTTCTTCGCAAACTTTACGAATAGTTTCGCGGTAGGCCACCTGTGGCTTACCGACGTTTGCTTCAACGTTAAATTCACGCTTCATGCGATCGACAATAATTTCAAGGTGGAGCTCGCCCATACCCGAAATAATTGTTTGGCCCGATTCTTCATCTGTGCGCACACGGAATGAAGGATCTTCTTGTGCCAAGCGCGACAAAGCCATACCCATTCTTTCTTGGTCTGCTTTAGTCTTTGGCTCAACAGCTTGTGAAATCACAGGCTCTGGGAAGACCATGCGCTCGAGCATGATGTGTGCATCGATGTCGCACAGGGTTTCGCCCGTTGTGACGTCTTTTAAGCCCACAACTGCGGCGATATCGCCCGCAACCACTTCTTTGATTTCTTCGCGATTGTTTGCGTGCATCTGCAAGATACGACCGATACGCTCTTTTTTACCCTTAATCGGGTTGTAAATGGTATCGCCTGACTTGAGTACACCCGAATACACACGCACGAAAGTCAATTGACCGACATAGGGGTCTGTCATCAACTTGAACGCGAGCGCTGCAAATTTTTCTGTATCTTCGGCTTTACGACTTGTTGGTGTACCGTCATCGAGCTCGCCCTTCACTGGCGGAATATCTACGGGTGAGGGAAGAAACTCAATCACTGCGTCAAGCATGCGCTGAACGCCTTTATTTTTAAAGGCTGTGCCACACAACATCGGCTGGATTTCGCAAGCAATCGTACGGGTGCGAATACCGAACAGAATTTCTTCTTCAGTGAGCGAGCCGCCTTCGAGGTACTTGTCCATCAGCTCTTCAGACGCTTCTGCCGCTGACTCGACTAATTTTTCATGCCACTCGTCGGCCTCTGCCTGTAATTCGGCAGGGATGTCCATGTAATCGAACTTGATACCTTGGCTGGCTTCGTCCCAAATGATCGCTTTCATCTTCACAAGATCGATCACGCCAGTGAATTTCTCTTCGGCGCCGATTGGGAGCACGATAGGCACTGGGTTTGCTTTGAGGCGTGTTTTTAACTGATCGTAAACTTTAAAAAAGTTTGCGCCGGTGCGGTCCATTTTGTTCACGAACGACAAACGGGGCACTTTGTACTTGTTGGCCTGACGCCATACAGTTTCTGATTGAGGCTGCACACCACCCACAGCGCAATAGACCATGCAAGCGCCGTCAAGCACGCGCATTGAACGCTCAACTTCAATGGTGAAGTCAACGTGGCCGGGAGTATCGATCACATTGATGCGATGCTCGGGGTAGTTGTTGGCCATGCCTTTCCAGAAGGCAGTGGTCGCGGCAGACGTAATCGTGATTCCGCGTTCTTGCTCTTGTTCCATCCAGTCCATGGTGGCAGCGCCATCATGCACTTCGCCAATCTTATGATTGACACCGGTGTAAAACAAGATGCGTTCGGTCGTGGTGGTTTTCCCTGCATCGATATGGGCAGAGATACCGATGTTGCGGTAGCGCTCGATCGGAGTTTTGCGAGACATGGCTGATCCTTAAATTACCAACGGAAATGACTGAAAGCTTTGTTAGCTTCGGCCATTTTGTGCGTATCTTCACGTTTTTTCATGGCGGCGCCGCGGCCTTCAGAGGCATCGAGCAATTCGCCGGCAAGACGGAGATCCATAGATTTTTCACCGCGTTTTTTTGCGGCTTCGCGCAACCAGCGCATTGCCAGTGCTAAACGGCGCACTGGACGCACTTCAACCGGCACCTGGTAGTTTGCACCACCGACACGACGGCTTTTGACTTCGACGACTGGTTTGATGTTGTTGATTGCGAGGTTGAAAACTTCGATAGGCTCTTTGCCTGTCTTTGTTTGCACCTGGGTTAAAGCACCGTAGACAATGCGCTCAGCGACGGCTTTTTTGCCGGAGAGCATGACTACGTTCATGAATTTAGCAAGTTCGACGCTGCCGAATTTTGGATCGGGCAGAATGTCACGTTTGGGGACTTCGCGACGACGGGGCATATTAATTCCTTTGTGTCATTTCAGTTGAACCGCGGCCTTCAAACTGTTGGCTGCGGTCACGACTTACCAAAAGATAAGTCACTTACATTGCCGCAGCATGACCATCACGCATTGGCTGCACAGAACAGCACGAGGCTGTTGTATTGCGGGTACTCACACTAAAAATACTTCGTACCAAACAAGCTCTACTAAATAAGCGCTACTAAACAAGCGGCACTTAACTAGTCAATTACTTGGCTTGCTTAGGACGCTTAGCACCATACTTAGAACGTGATTGCTTACGGTCTTTAACACCTTGTAAGTCAAGCGAACCGCGTACGATGTGATAACGCACGCCTGGCAAGTCTTTAACACGACCGCCGCGCACGAGCACGACTGAGTGTTCTTGCAAGTTGTGGCCTTCGCCACCGATGTACGAAATGATCTCAAATCCATTGGTCAGACGCACTTTGGCGACTTTACGCAGGGCCGAGTTAGGCTTTTTTGGTGTCGTGGTGTACACACGAGTGCACACACCGCGTCGCTGAGGGCAGTTTTCGAGCGCAGGGCTCTTGCTCTTAGTAACGCTGACTTCGCGCGGTTTACGCACGAGTTGGCTAATGGTTGGCATAACCTCTAATTCCCTTTTATCGCTGTTACTTACGTTTTGGCATCTGAATGGCCTCACGTGTTTTCAGCATTCCCGTTCCTGGGCAGCTTGGCGCGAACCCACCATCAAACGGAAATCCGTAAAAGAGCGGGTCTTGCCTAATCAAACCAGGGTGCATCAACAAGCCCAGAGCTGTTGAGTCCCAAAAATTACGGTAAGCCTAATAGCTTAGCGTAAATCCCTACAAAGTGTCAACTGACGTAAGGTGAATTTTTTATGACACGCCTTAAGTCAATCTTTACCTTTATTACACATTTTGGCGCACCACCCCAGAAAAACACACTGGGGTGGGCGACAAAATTTCAACCTTATTCTTCGGTTGCCTCGGGTGCTTCAGCAGCAACTGGGGCGTCTTCAAATGGGTTGGCCTGCTGACGGGCGGCTTCACGTTCTGCCGCTTCGAAAGCTTCTTTATCCTTACGCGCCACGTGGTAAGCCATTCCGGTACCAGCTGGAATTAAGCGACCCACAATGACGTTTTCTTTCAAGCCACGCAACTCATCGCGCTTGCCCATAATGGCAGCCTCGGTGAGCACGCGGGTAGTTTCTTGGAAAGACGCTGCTGAAATAAACGAATCGGTCGACAACGAGGCTTTGGTAATACCAAGCAGAATGTTGTCGTATGTTGCTGGCCGTTTACCGGCCGCTTCCATACGATCGTTTTCATTCAATAGCTCGGCACGCTCAACTTGCTCGCCCGTAATGAATGACGTGTCGCCTGCATCAACGATATTGATTCGACGCAACATCTGGCGAACAATCACTTCGATGTGCTTGTCGTTGATCTTCACGCCTTGCAAACGATAAACGTCCTGCACTTCGTCGACAACGTAAGTCGCCAAACGCTCGATACCTTGCAAACGCAAAATGTCATGTGGGTCGGCTGGGCCGTCAACAATCATTTCGCCTTTATTCACAACCTGACCGTCATGTACAAGCACTTGTTTCTCTTTCGGGATCAAGAACTCATTGGCTTCGCCGTCGAGGTCAGTGATGACCAAGCGCTGCTTACCTTTCGTATCTTTACCAAACGAGACGGTACCGGTGATGTCAGCCAGCATGCCGGCGTCTTTCGGTGAACGCGCTTCGAACAATTCGGCAACACGTGGCAAACCACCTGTAATGTCGCGGGTCTTTTGCGATTCTTGTGGAATACGCGCCAAGACTTCACCCACCTGAACTTGCTGCCCGTCACGCACGGTAATCAGCGCACCGACCGGGAAAGAAATGTTCACTGAGTGATCGGTGCCGGCGATCTTGACCTCTTCGCCTGTTTCGCCGATCAGTTTGATCTGTGGACGCATTGCAACTTTGCCGCCACGCGTTTTAGGCGTAATCACGACAAGCGTTGAAAGGCCAGTCACATCGTCAACCTGCTTAGCGACGGTGCCACCCTCTTCGATGTTTTCAAAACGCACCGCACCTGCATACTCGGACACAATGGGGCGTGTCAGAGGATCCCAGGTTGCGAGGCGCGCACCCGCTTTCAACACATCGCCGTCTTGAACTTGCAGCGTTGCGCCGTATGGAACTTTATGACGCTCGCGCTCACGATCGTTATCGCCGTAAATCACCAACTCGCCTGAACGCGAAATCGCAACGCGCTCTTTTTTAGGATTGGTGACATAGCGCATCGTGCTGGCAAAGCGCACCACACCATTTGATTTGGTTTCAACACCGCTGGCCATGGCCGAGCGCGATGCTGCACCACCAATGTGGAAGGTACGCATTGTCAACTGTGTGCCAGGCTCGCCGATCGACTGCGCCGCAATCACACCGACAGCTTCGCCGACGTTGACCAGATAGCCACGACCTAAGTCACGGCCATAGCAGTGTGCGCACAGACCGTGACGTGTTTCGCAAGTCAGTGGTGTACGGACACGAACTTCGTCTACACCGAGTTTGTCGATGTAGTCAACGAGGTCTTCATCAAGCAAGGTACCTTGATGAATGGCAGTCTCTTGCGTGTCAGGATTCACAATATCCACGGCCGCAACACGGCCCAAGATACGCTCGCGCAAGGGTTCGATCACTTCACCGCCCTCAACCAACGCTTTCATTGTGTAGCCCGCGGTGGTTCCGCAATCGCTGATAGTAATGACCAAGTCTTGCGTCACGTCAACCAGACGACGTGTCAGGTAACCAGAGTTTGCGGTCTTCAGTGCCGTATCAGCCAAGCCTTTACGAGCGCCGTGGGTTGAAATGAAGTACTGAAGCACGTTCAGGCCTTCGCGGAAGTTAGCCGTAATCGGTGTTTCGATGATTGAGCCGTCAGGCTTTGCCATCAGACCGCGCATACCGGCCAACTGACGAATCTGTGCTGCTGAGCCACGCGCACCAGAATCGGCCATCATGTAAATCGAGTTAAACGATTCTTGACGTACGTGATCACCGTGACGGTCAACAACAGGCTCAGTCGCAAGCTGTTCCATCATGGCTTTACCCACTTTGTCACCAGCCTTGCCCCAGATATCCACCACGTTGTTATAACGCTCTTGTGACGTCACCAAACCTGACGAGTATTGCTTGTCAATTTCTTTGACTTCACGTGTCGCTTCGGCAAGAATTTCGACCTTAGCGGCGGGGATCAACATATCGCCCATCGCAATCGAAATACCACCGCGCGTTGCCAAGCGGAAACCCGCTTGCATCAGCTTGTCAGCAAAAATCACGGTGTCACGCAAACCGCAACGACGGAACGATTGGTTAATCAGGCGCGAAATTTCTTTCTTTTTCAGCGCACGGTTCAGCACCGAGAAGGGCAGACCGCGTGGCAAGATTTCAGACAGCATTGCACGACCGACTGTGGTCTCAACGCGCTGAACACCTTCACTCCACTCGTCTTTACCTTCACGCGTCCACTCTGGTAAGCGCACCGTAATGCGTGTCTGCAGTGTGACTTCGTGATTGTCGTAGGCACGATACACCTCGGCCACGTCAGCCAAGAACATACCTTCGCCCTTGCCGTTTGTGCGCTCGCGCGTTGCGTAGTAAAGGCCCAACACGATATCTTGTGACGGAACAATCGACGGTTCGCCGTTTGCCGGGAACAGTACGTTGTTCGAGGCAAGCATCAGTGTACGCGCTTCAACCTGAGCCTCAAGCGACAGCGGCACGTGAACGGCCATCTGGTCGCCATCAAAGTCGGCGTTGAAGGCAGCGCAAACCAGCGGATGTAGCTGAATGGCTTTGCCTTCAATCAGGATCGGTTCAAAAGCCTGAATACCCAAACGATGCAGCGTTGGTGCGCGGTTGAGCATGACTGGATGTTCACGAATCACATCTTCGAGAATGTCCCAGACAACGGGCTCTTGGCTTTCAACGAGCTTTTTGGCGGCCTTGATTGTGGTCGCGAGACCCATCATTTCTAAACGATTAAAAATGAAGGGCTTGAACAACTCAAGGGCCATCAGTTTTGGCAAGCCGCACTGATGTAGTTTGAGTGTTGGACCGACCACAATGACCGAACGGCCCGAGTAATCGACGCGCTTACCCAGCAAGTTTTGACGGAAACGACCGCTCTTGCCTTTGATCATGTCAGCAAGTGACTTGAGTTGACGCTTGTTAGCGCCTGTCATGGCTTTACCGCGACGGCCGTTATCCAGCAACGAGTCGACAGACTCTTGCAGCATACGCTTTTCGTTACGCAGGATGATCTCTGGCGCTTTGAGTTCGAGCAAACGCTTTAAGCGATTGTTGCGGTTGATCACGCGACGGTAAAGATCGTTCAGATCTGAGGTCGCAAAACGGCCGCCATCTAGCGGTACCAACGGACGCAAGTCTGGTGGTAACACGGGCAGCACTTCCATGACCATCCATTCTGCTTTGATGCCAGATTTCTGGAAGCCTTCAAGCACTTTGAGGCGCTTTGAAATCTTCTTGATCTTAGCTTCTGAAGAGGTGGCAATCAGTTCAGCGCGAAGCGTTTCAACTTCGCGATCGATGTCAATGGTGCGCAGCAGTTCACGCACGGCCTCGGCACCCATCAGCGCGCGGAAATCGTCACCGTATTCTTCGGTCTTGGCGATGAAATCATCATCAGACATGATCTGACCGCGCTTGAGCGGTGTCATGCCGGCTTCAATCACGCACCATGCTTCGAAATACAAAACACGTTCGATATCGCGCAGGGTCATATCAAGCACCATACCCAGACGGGATGGCAAGCTCTTCAAGAACCAGATATGAGCGACAGGGCTAGCAAGTTCAATGTGGCCCATGCGTTCGCGACGCACTTTAGCCACAGTGACTTCAACCCCGCACTTCTCGCAAATGACGCCGCGATGTTTCAGGCGTTTATATTTGCCGCATAAGCACTCATAATCTTTGATTGGACCAAAGATTTTTGAACAAAACAGACCATCGCGCTCGGGTTTAAACGTGCGGTAATTGATGGTTTCGGGTTTGCGCACTTCACCATAAGACCAAGAGCGGATCTTTTCAGGAGAAGCGATGCCAATTTTGATGGCATCGAACTGGTCGTCTTGCGAAACCTGTTTAAAAAGGTCGAGTAGCGCTTTCATTATTTACGCTCCAGATCCATGTCAAGTGCCAAGGAACGAATTTCCTTGACGAGCACATTAAACGATTCAGGCATGCCTGCGTCGATTGTGTGATCACCCTTGACAATGTTTTCATATACCTTGGTACGGCCCACGATGTCATCGGATTTAACCGTCAACATCTCTTGCAACGTGTACGACGCGCCGTATGCCTCAAGTGCCCAGACTTCCATCTCACCAAAACGCTGGCCACCAAACTGGGCTTTACCACCCAATGGCTGCTGTGTGACCAACGAGTATGGTCCAGTTGAGCGTGCATGCATCTTGTCGTCGACCAAGTGGTGCAACTTGAGATAATGCATAAAGCCAACTGTGACTGGACGCTCAAACTGCTCGCCAGTACGACCGTCGTAGAGCCAAGCTTGAGTGCGTGATTCTGTCAGGCCCATACGTTTAGCAACGTCTTCGGGGTAGGCTAGCTCAAGCATGTCGGTGATCTCTTGCTCGGTAGCGCCGTCAAATACGGGCGTTGCAAAGGGCACGCCGTTTTTGAGGTTTTGTGCAAGCTCAATCACTTCATCATCATTGAGCTCTTCGATACGGGCGCCTGTGCCAGTACCGTTGTAGACCTGATCAAGGTACGCACGAAGTTTTTTGACTTCAATTTTTTGTTGATCACGCAACATGTCACCGATACGATTGCCGAGGCCCTTCGCTGCCCACCCTAGGTGAACCTCAAGAACCTGACCCACGTTCATGCGCGAAGGCACGCCCAATGGATTCAACACGATGTCTGCGGGAGTCCCGTCAGCCATGTGCGGCATATCTTCAACCGGCGTAATACGCGAAACCACACCTTTGTTACCGTGACGACCCGCCATCTTGTCGCCTGGCTGCAGACGACGCTTGACAGCCAGATAGACCTTGATCATTTTGAGCACGCCAGGTGGCAGCTCATCGCCTTGGGTCAATTTCTTACGCTTTTCTTCGAAAGCCAGGTCAAATTGATGACGCTTTTGTTCGAGAGATTCTTTCGCTTGCTCGAGCACGACGGCATGACTTTCGTCGGCAAGACGAATGTCGAACCACTGCCAGCGATCGAGGTCAACCAAATACTCTTTGGTTAGAACCGCACCTTTAGCTAACTTGCGTGGACCACCGTTGACGACTTTTTTAACCAGCATCTTTTCGATACGGTCAAAGGTGTCATTCTCGACAATACGCAATTGATCATTCAGGTCTTGGCGATAACGACGCAGTTCATCGTCAATAATGGCCTGCGCACGTTTGTCACGTACGATCCCTTCACGCGTAAACACTTGCACGTCGATGACCGTACCGATCATGCCTGAGGGCACGCGCAGCGAAGTATCTTTAACGTCAGATGCTTTTTCACCAAAAATTGCGCGCAGCAATTTTTCTTCTGGTGTCAGTTGTGTTTCGCCTTTCGGTGTCACTTTACCAACTAGCACGTCATCAGCACGAACTTCTGCACCGATGTGCACAATGCCTGACTCATCGAGTCGGTTCAATTGTGTCTCAGCCAAATTGCTGATGTCGCGCGTGATTTCTTCAGGACCCAGCTTGGTATCACGTGCAACGACTGTTAACTCTTCGATGTGAATCGAGGTGTAACGGTCATCTGCAACAACTTTCTCAGAGATCAGAATCGAGTCTTCGAAGTTATAACCATTCCAGGGCATGAAAGCGATCAACATATTTTGACCAAGGGCTAACTCGCCCAGATCTGTTGATGCGCCATCGGCCAACACGTCACCCGCCGCAACCAAATCCCCACGGCGTACGATCGGACGCTGGTTGATGTTGGTGTTTTGATTTGAACGTGTGTATTTAATCAGGTTGTAAATATCAACACCGACTTCGCCCGCAACGTTTTCATTGTCATTGACTCGAATCACAATACGGTCAGCGTCAACGTGGTCAACAATCCCGCCACGCAGTGCTTGAACTGTTGTGCCTGAGTCGACCGCAACGGTGCGTTCGATGCCGGTACCCACCACTGATTTTTCTGGGCGCAAACATGGCACAGCTTGACGCTGCATGTTGGCACCCATCAATGCGCGGTTGGCGTCATCGTGCTCTAAGAACGGGATGAGCGATGCCGCAACTGACACAATCTGCGAAGGCGCCACGTCCATGTAATGCACGTTGGCGGGCGCGGTCAACAGTGTCTCGCCAGCTTGGCGGCAAGCAACCAGATCATCCGTAAAGCGACCCGTTTCACTGAGCTCGGCGTTTGCCTGTGCAATGATGTAGTCGCCTTCAGCAATCGCTGAAAGGTATTCGATCTGATCCGTCACACTGCTATCAACAACTTTGCGGTAGGGTGTTTCTAGAAAGCCGTACTCGTTCAATCGCGCATACAGCGCCATCGAATTGATCAGGCCGATGTTCGGGCCTTCGGGCGTTTCAATTGGGCAAACCCGACCGTAATGCGTTGGATGCACGTCGCGAACTTCAAAGCCTGCACGCTCACGCGTCAAACCGCCGGGTCCTAAGGCTGAAACGCGACGCTTGTGCGTGATTTCAGACAAAGGATTGGTTTGGTCCATAAACTGGGACAGCTGGCTTGAACCAAAGAACTCTTTAATCGCAGCCGAAATCGGCTTCGAGTTGATCAAGTCATGCGGCATCAGGTTTTCTGTTTCTGCCTGACCCAAGCGCTCTTTAACTGCCCGCTCGACTCGCACCAAACCTGCGCGGAATTGATTCTCGGCTAATTCGCCCACACAACGCACACGACGATTACCAAGGTGATCAATATCATCAATCTGGCCGCGTCCGTTACGCAGTTCGACTAAGATTTGAATCGCCTTGAGGATGTCATCGTTGGTTAGCGTCATGGCGCCGGTGATGTCATCACCACGACCCAAACGGCTATTGACTTTCATCCGACCTACACGGGACAGGTCGTAAGTATCTTCGCTGTAGAACAACCGCTGAAAGAGTGCTTCGACGGCATCTTCAGTGGGTGGTTCGCCTGGGCGCATCATGCGATAGATTGCAACACGCGCGGCCATTTGGTCGGCGGTTTCATCTGTGCGCAAGGTTTGCGAGATATAAGGACCGCAATCGAGATCGTTGGTATACAGCGTTTGGATATTGGTCACGCCTGCAATGCGCAGCGCACTCAAGACACCTTCTGTGATCTCGTCGTTGGCCGACGCGATCAGCTCACCGGTGTCTGCGTCGACGATATTCGTCGCCAACACTCGCCCAATGAGAAAATCTTCGGGTACAGAGATGCGCTCGATTTTGGCCGCTGCGATATCACGCAGATGCTTGGCATTGACGCGCTTGTCTTTTTCAACCAGCACTTTGCCACTGCGATCTTGGATATTAAAGCGGGCCATCTCGCCTTTCCAGCGATCGCCCACGAATTCCATCATGGCGCCCTCATCTTGCAGCGCAAACTGATCAAAGACGAAGAACTGAGATAGGATAGCTTCGCTGGTCAGACCAATTGCTTTAAGCAAAATCGTGACAGGCATTTTACGGCGGCGATCGACCCTGAAAAACAAGACGTCCTTTGGATCGAACTCAAAATCAAGCCATGAACCGCGGTAAGGAATCACGCGGGCCGAAAACAGCAGCTTGCCTGAGCTATGCGTTTTGCCGCGGTCGTGTTCAAAAAACACACCTGGCGAACGATGCAACTGAGACACAATGACGCGCTCAGTACCGTTGATGACGAAAGAGCCAGTGCTAGTCATCAGCGGAATTTCGCCCATGTAGACTTCTTGCTCTTTGACTTCTTTGACGGTTGGTTTAGAGATCTCGCGATCTAGCAACACGAGGCGCACTTTTGCACGCAACGGGGAGGCATAGGTCAGACCGCGAAGCTGACATTCTTTCACGTCAAACACGGGTTCGCCCAAGCCGTAGCTGACGAACTCGAGTCGTGCCATATGATTATGGCTGACGATCGGAAAAATTGAACTAAAGGCCGCTTGCAACCCTTGCTCTTTGCGCGTTGAGGGGGAGACCTCAGCTTGCAAAAAGGTTAGGTATGATTGAAGCTGTGTCGCAAGCAGAAAAGGAACGTCTTGAACGTCTTCACGCTTTGCGAAGCTTTTGCGGATGCGCTTTTTTTCGGTAAACGAGTAAGGCATGAGCACTCCGACTCGAGGTTACAAAGGGCCGTCAACCACGGCCCGGGGTAAAACAAAGAAAATTCTGGTACTACAAACGACTTCAGAAAACCCGACTATTTGTCGAACTACCTTATTTGTATAAGGCGACCCCGAGTACTAGAGGGGTTTTCTGAAGACGCGAATGCCCGGGAAGGTTGTGACACTTTCCCGGGCGACTAGCGAAAAGGCTTACTTCAACTCGGCCTTAGCACCGGCTTCTTCAAGCTTCTTCTTGGCAGCTTCAGCGTCAGCCTTAGCAATGCCTTCTTTCACTGGCTTTGGTGCGCCATCAACCAAGTCTTTTGCTTCTTTCAAGCCAAGACCGGTGATTTCGCGAACAGCTTTAATGACGCTTACTTTGTTTGCGCCAATTTCTGTCAGATGGACAGTGAACTCAGTCTGCTCTTCAGCAGCAACAGCAGCACCGCCGGCAGCTGGTGCAGCCACTGCGACAGCAGCAGCGGCAGCAGACACGCCAAACTTCTCTTCCATTTCTTTGATCAACTCTGACAACTCAAGCACAGTCATGCTAGAGATTGCGTCGAGGATTTCAGCTTTAGTAGCCATTTGTAGAACTCCAGATTAAATAAAGTTTGCCAGGGGTTGGTATCGCTTGTCGTTCAATGAAGTTTCAGCTGACCGCAATTAAGCGGCTTGCTTTTGATCGCGCACAGCCGCTAAGCCACGCACGAACTTTGTTGGAACTTCGTTGAGAGTACGGACAAATTGCGCGATCGGCGCCTGCATGGTTCCAAGCAATT